>Ga0228670_1000894_pt1 | contig 14723 bp, 9 predicted proteins | sample 85DmetaG_FD_182785 | JGI IMG/M metagenome (GOLD analysis project Ga0228670, IMG submission 182785) | Seawater microbial communities from Monterey Bay, California, United States - 85D | ecosystem: Environmental > Aquatic > Marine > Coastal | place: USA: California | collected 2016-10-13
CATTTTTTACTTTGAACTTGTAACTGTAAATCCCAAGCTAAGAAAAAATTTAAAACAACTCCTACTAATAAGTTAATTCTAAAATCAAAACGTTTCATAATGATATCTAAAGCTTTCACTTCTGTCAAAACACTCGATTCATGATTTAATAATCCTTCTTGTTGAGACTTTAAAATTGCATCTTTTGTATCTAATTTCTCGTATAAATTTAATTGCTTTAAAATGGTCTTCACCCTTCCACTTTGATCAGTCAATTGTTGCGCTATACTATTTGTTTTTTTCAATTGTTGACTAATCATAGACAACACAACAGCAATAATCACTACAAACGTTCCACCTCCAATAATATCAAAAGCATATAAAAATGTACTAGAAAAACCGATTAATGGTAATAAAAAACGTAAAACATGTGTAATCGAAGTTACATCAACAGTGAAATTAGAAAGCAAAGACAAGGACAAAATTTTATTATGTTCTGCCTTTCTTACCATTCCTTCAGCCATAAATTCTTGTCCCCAAGCAATATTATTTGTTAACGCTTCGATACATTGAGCGTTCAAACTTGGATTGGCTGTCCCTTCTGATAAGGCATTAGCTAAATATTTCTTACCATTCGAAGAAACAGTTCTGTTCAACAATTGAAAAACACTTTTATTACCAAAAATATCCATATCGTTGGCATAAGCATGTTTCGGATTTTTAAATTCAACTCCATCTTCCATAGAAGACCAATCTCCTTCTAAAACCTTCAATTCATTCTGATTAATTGAAATCAAAGCTTCAAGCAGGTCTTTTTCTGTTTTTTTGTTTACCGATAAATTTACAGAGAACAAAAACGCAACAACCCCTATTATAAAAGCGGGAATTAAAACAGTTTGCCCCCAAAAGACATAGAAAGAAATAAATATTGTAATAAAAAGTATTAACCTTAAAAAGCTTAAGATACGGTGTTCTTTTTTTACTTTTTGATAAGATGTATTTAGAACTGATAAGCGTTCTTGATAATATTGTTTAGCGTTCACGTTTTTCTTCCAAAGCTAATAAAAATTAAATCCAATCTCACTGATAAACTCAGTTCGATTAATATTTTATTCACTTAGTGGTAGCTTCATGGTATCAGGTAGCTTATAATGAGTCAAGTATGAATTAAAAGTGAGAAAAAATGAATTATTCTGATAAACTTTAATGAAATTGATATTTCGCTGATTGAAATTTGCATTAGTCGAACTAAGTTTAACATCAAAAGAATAATCGAAATGAGATTGATAATAGTTATTAGATAGATCGATATTTATTTAACCAGAGTTATATAGAATTTAACAATGATTTTATACCTTTAAACTATGGGAAATGAGATTAACAGATTATCGCTTGCACAACTAGGAAATCTAGAGTTTTTAGCAAAACAAGTGGTAGAAGGTTTTATCACTGGTCTTCACAAAAGTCCATTCCATGGTTTTTCAGTAGAGTTTTCTGAACATCGTCTTTACAATATTGGTGAATCTACAAAACATATTGACTGGAAACTTTACGCAAGAAGTGGAAAATATTTCACAAAAAAATACGAAGAAGAGACCAACTTAAGGTGTCAAATGGTTATTGATACTTCTAGTTCAATGTACTTTCCGAAAGGTAAAGAGTTAAACAAACTTGATTTCTCGATTTACTCAGCAGCATCTTTGATTGAATTACTAAAGAAACAAAGGGATGCAGTTGGACTATCTCTTTTTTCAGATAATGTAGAATTACACACTGAAGCTAAATCATCTGTTCCTCACCATAGATACCTATACAGTGAGTTAGAAAAAAAGATGCAAACTTATGATCAAAAGAAAAGTAGTACTACAGATATTATAAAGTCGTTGCACGCAATCGCAGAAATGACTCACAAAAGGAGCCTAGTTGTGATTTTCTCAGATTTATTAGATGATCCAAACAATTCAAACGGCTTTTTTCAAGCCTTACAACATTTAAAACATAACAAGCACGAGGTTGTTATTTTTCATGTCGTTCACAAATCACTTGAAGTTGATTTTGAATTAGAAAACAGACCATACACTTTAGTAGATATGGAAACTGGAGAAAAAATGAAACTTAATCCTAATGAAATAAAAGAACAGTATACTAAAACTATTAAAAATTACTTTGAGGAACTAAAACTTAAATGCGCAGACAATAAAATTGATTTCATGCCTGCCTATATTGAAGATGGATACGAACAAGTATTGTTGCAATACTTAATCAAAAGAGGTAAAATGCTCAGATAAAACCTATTCTATCCTTAAAAAACAATATTACATTCTATTAGGCACATTAATTCCTAATAAGCACATTGCATTTGAAACTACTTTAGCAACATTCTTACTTAAAACTAAACGCATATTTTTCACTCCTTTGTCCTCTTCGATCAATACAGGAACGCTTTGGTAGAATTGATTAAATAATTTTACCAGTTCATACGTATAATTAGCTATTAAAGCAGGTGACATTTCTTTCGCTGCTTCTTCGATTATCAACGGAAATTGAACTAACTGTTTAATAATTTCTTTTTCAACCAACTCTAAACTAGACGTTTCAACAACTTCTAAATCCCCTCCTCTATTGAGTAAAGATTGTATTCTAGCATGAGCATACTGAATAAAAGGGCCTGTATTTCCGTTTAACTCTATTGACTCTAAAGGGTTAAACATCATTCTCTTTTTCGGATCAACTTTTAGCAAGTAATATTTCAAGCCTCCCATTCCGATTAAACTATATAAGTCAACCTTATCTTGTTCAGTCATTCCTTCTAAATAACCTCTTTCTTGGGTCATTTCTTTAGCACTCCCAACAACGTCAGCCATTAACTCATCCGCGTCAACCACTGTTCCCTCACGAGATTTCATTTTACCTGAAGGTAAATCTACCATTCCGTATGATAGGTGGTGACAATTTTCTGCCCAATCATATCCAAGTTTCTTTAAAATAAGAAATAGAACTTTAAAATGATAGTCTTGTTCGTTTCCAACCGTATAAACCATTCCATTTAAATCTGGAAAATCATTATAACGATCTACAGCCGTACCAACATCTTGCGTCATATAAACCGTAGTTCCATCAGAACGCAACAATAACTTTTCATCTAACCCATCACTGGTTAAATCAATCCAAACAGATCCGTCCTCTTTTTTAAAGAAAACACCTTTTTTTAGACCATCTAAAACAATATCTTTCCCTAAAACAAAAGTATCTGACTCGTAATACAACTTATCAAAATTAACCCCCATATTATCATAGGTAGTCTTAAAACCATCGTAAACCCAACTGTTCATAGTTGACCATAACAAATAAGTTTGAGGGTCTCTAGCTTCCCATTTCACTAACATATCTTTTGCTTCACGCAATAAGCTAGTTTCATTTTTAGCTAAATCTTTAATTTTTTCATCTATACCCTTAATTGCTTTTTCTTCTTTTCCTTCTTTAGAGGCAGTAAGACGTTTATATTCAGCAACAACATTCTCAGAAAAACCGTCAAAATCAGAATTCTCCCATGAAGCTATTATTACTTTTGCTTCTCTATTAAACTGTTTATCAAACTCAACATAATACTTACCAACAAGCTTATCTCCTTTTAAACCTGTGTTTTCTGGAGTCTCTCGCTCTCCCTTATCGTTTAGAGGAGAAAATTTCTCCCAGGCCAACATACTTTTACAAATATGAATCCCTCTATCGTTTATGATTTGAGATTTAATTACTTTATGCCCGTTAGCTTTCAAAATTTCAGCAACAGAATAACCTAGAAAATTATTCCTAAGGTGACCTAAATGAAGAGGTTTGTTTGTATTCGGTGAAGAATATTCCACCATAATTGTTGGTTTTGAATTCTCTAAAGAATATCCAAACTTTTCTTCTTGATCAATTCTTTTTAATTCACTTAACCAATAGTCAGATTTTACAATTAAATTTAAAAAACCACTAACAACATTAAAACGTTCAACAAAAGATAATTTTTCAAGTAAAAACTCTCCAATCTTATTCCCTGCTTCAACAGGAGAACATTTCAACGCTTTTACAAATGGAAAAATAACAAGTGTTAAATCTCCTTCTACATCTTTCCTTGTTTTTTGGAACTGAATAATTGAAGGTTCAATTTCTGTCCCCAACAAAGTTGTTGCATTATCAAGTAAGAGTTGTTGTATTTGATTTTCCATTTTTATCTACTAAAAGCGATTGTTATTTTTTTAATGTATTGATTACTTTTTCAACTAAACCAGCTGTTACTTCAGCCATTTTGTTAGTTTTTTCATCTAAGCATGGGTTAACTTCTACAAACTCAATACAAGATGTTTTTTGATGAGCAGCAAAGTAGGTCAATATTTCTTCTGCTTGTTGAGGATTTAAACCATTATCAACTGGAGTTCCAGTTCCGTGTGAAGTATCTTTTGGGTCCATTGAATCCACATCAAATGAAACGTAAATTATATCACACAATTCTAGTTTCTTATCTATTTCAGAAAGAACTATTTCTACTCCTTTCTCATTAACCTCTTGAACTTGATAGTTTTTAATATTTAAACGATCCATTAAAGCATCTTCTTGTGCTTCGGTATCTCTTACCCCAATAAAGATTAAATCTTCAGGTAATAGTTTAGGCGCCCCCCCCAAGTTCTTCAAATTATTCCAAATGGATATTGTATCCTTAGGAACATCATTTGATTTACGAGGAATATTATCTTCATTAATAGCCGTAGCTAAAGGCATTCCGTGAACATTTCCAGAAGGCGTTGTGTAAGGTGTGTGTAAATCCGCATGAGCATCAATCCAAACCACACCTAATCTTTTGTCAGGATAAGCTGTCTTAATACCTGCTATTGTTCCTCCTGCAGAGCCATGATCTCCAGCAATAACAAGTGGAAACTGATCCTTTTCTAAAATAGAACTTACCTTTTCATTTAATGAATTAAACACAACTTCAAGTCCATCAATGCGTTTAGCAAATTGATGAACAGTTGGTTTATCCAAAAGGTGATTCATTTCTTTCACTTCTTCAAGAGGGAAGTCACCAAAAAAAGTCTTATTGTTATTTCTAGCAGCTGTCATTACAGCACCTGGACCTAAAGATGCTCCTCTAGTACCCGCTGTAATTTCAGATTTATTTATTAAAAAAACGATGTCTTTTTTCATAAGAATATAGATAATGTCCAAAATTAGTAATTTAAACAATATAGTTTATTTGATTCAAGTATTTGTTTGAATCATTTCTTAAAGATTTAAATAAAAAATAAATGCATAATCTATAAATTTCACCTTAGAAGCCTAACCTTAATTTGATTAGGGAAAGAAATGATGATATACAGATTCTTTACTATTTTATTATTAGATTTACGTAAACAAAACAAGGTTGGAAGAAAAAATAAAACATATCCTTTTTTTAAGTTCTTGGTATCCAACAAAAAGAAAACCATTCTTAGGTAATTTTATTCAACGTCAAGCAAAGCTTTTTTCATCAAAGTACAAAGTGACTGTTTTACATTTAACTAGTGACAATAATTTAAAATCCTTAGAAACAGTTATATCTGAAGAAGGAAACTTAAAGGAAATTATTATTTACCATCCAAAAGGAAGAAACATTTTCTCTAAATATTTCTTTTTAAAAAAAGCTTTCAAGGAAGGTTTAAAAAATATTGAAGCAGTTGATTTTATTCAAGGAAATGTTTTATTCCCAAAAGGTCTTCAATTTTCTTGGGCTAAAAATTACTTTAAATGCCCTTTAATTTTAATGGAACATAGTTCTGCTTTTCATTTATCAAAAGGCCAAAAATTAAGCTTTAAGGATAGTTTTACATTAAGTAGGGTTTACCCGAAAGTTGATGGTATCATCGCTGTTTCTGAAATTTTAAAAAATGAACTTCAACCTTTTTTTGTTCAAAAACCAATTTTCACTTTACCTAATCATATTGATTCTGTCAAATTTAAACTTAACAAAAAGAAAAAAGACAAAGAAACAATTGAATTCCTTCATGTATCCACCTTAGATGAAAGGTTTAAGAATCCAAAAGGAATGATAGATGCTTGTGATATTTTAATTAAGAATGGGGTAAACAACTTTCACTTCACGATTATTTGCGATGAAGATTACCAGAACTGGGAGTTATACTCAAAAAAATTAAACCTTTCCGATCACATAACTTTTAAAGGTCCTTTTAACTGGAGTGAAGTAGCTTCTTTTTATCAGAAGTCGGATTGTTTCATCCTTTTTTCTACTTATGAAACTTTTTCCATAGTTCTTGCGGAAGCATGGTCTAGTGGAATACCAACAATAACAACACCTGTTGGAATTGCTAGTAACTTAAACAATGAACTTGGAATATCTGTTGAAAAAAATAATACGAATGAATTAGCGACCGCGATGGAAGCATTTATTTCAGGAAAGAAAACTTTTGATGCGGAAAAAATTAAGTTGTATGCGGAACGTTTTTCAGAAAAAGAAGTTATTTCACATTACGACTCTATTTTACAATCACTTACAAAATGAATAAACAAGAAGTACATATAGAAGCAATAAATTTTGTACAACAAAAAATTGATGCTTTGACGAAAATCTATAAAGAAGCTCTAAACGCTGCCGCAGCCGATGATGCTAAAAGTTCTTCGGGAGACAAACATGAAACTGCTGTATCCATGGCTCAATTGGAACAAGAAAAAATAACCAAACAAATAAATACTTTACTAGAACAAAAAAGAGAATTAGAAAAAATAAACACTTCTATTCCACATAAAATTATTCAAAAAGGAAGTTTAATAGAAACAAATAATGGATGGTTTTATTTATCAATCGGAATTGGTCTTATTAAACATTCTAATTTTCCGTTTTTTTGTTTAAGTCCACAAGCACCTCTAGGACAATTATTATTAGGAAAAAAAACAAAAGATACGATTAGTTTTAATGGTAAAACAACAGCAATTAAAAACATTTTCTAGATGAATTGGTTTAAGAAATTTATTGGAAAGGAGGATATTAAAACAAGTTCAACAAGCTCCAAAAAATCTACACTAAAAAGTATTAATTATCCACCAAAAATAATTTTAGCTTGGACAAAAGCAATAGAAGGGAATAAGGAAATATCTAATTGGCTAAACAATAATGGATACAAAGAATTGGTTTTTGCTTCCGCAGCTATACATTTAAAGCAAGACGCAAGAGATTGGCTGATGCAAAATGGATATGCACACTTAATGGCCATGATAAATGCAGCAGAAGGAGATGAAAACGCCCAAAAATGGTTAATTAAATACAAGTTCAACTTACTATTTCATATTGCAATGGTATCTGAACATGAAAACGATAGCATGATTTGGTTAAGGAAAAATGCTACAGCTGATTTATTTATTTTAGCGAAAACCATTCGACAAATAAAGGATAAGATTGAAGAAAACCACAACGATATTCATTCCTTTGGAAAGGATTTATAAACCTCATTTCGACTATTCTTTTGCAGTCAGGTTAGGTCAAATACATTTTTATGGAGATAACTATAATAATCATGACTTTGTAAAAATGTTTTTTCACCTTTCTTTTGGCTTGACCCAAAAGAAACACCACGCAGTAGCAGCGAAGCTAAAAGGTCAAGGCTGAACCAATAAAACTTGAAAACTACGAAATACTCCGTAGCTTCATCCAAACTATCTTCGATGCTGCTATCGCGGTCACAAACGCTGTTAACAACAACCAATTCTTGGATTGTTGACAGCTGAATTCAAATAGGCATTCAGCTTTGCCTCGTTTTTTCTTGATTTCTACATTTCATTGCTTAGGCCGAGAAGCGCTTCGTTTATTATGTGTCGTTACTATTATATATTATCAGCTTTTTTATATTTATACTATTTGATTTACAGTATTTTGGATTGTAAATTTTAACCAGTTCTAAAATTGTAGTTTTGAAAATTAAAACAGACCTTTAATTTCAAAATTCGAAGCGATAATTCAAATTTTGCATAGAACTAGTCGGTAAATGGAACGGAATTGCCTTCCATATCGGGTAATTTAAAAGAGAAGAAAAAGCGTAGCTTGTTAAAAGATAAAAGCATGTAGTTCAACATTTATCCACGGTTGTGTCAAGTGAAACGGAACATAAAAAGTTCCTGGTAAAATTGAAAAGCTATTTTTAGCTTCACTTCTTCATAGAGGTGGCTACTTTTTTCAGCTCAAGAGAGAGAAAGTAAAGCTTTCGAGTATAAGGAATATAAAAAAACATAATGACAAAGTTATTTTCGAACTGAGGTTATAATCTTTTTTAAAATTAAGAAACTAGATAAAAACAACAAATCCCTTAAGAAAACTCTTAAGGGATTTTATGTATATAACTAATCTAAATGCTCAGTTTATTCTAATACTTAAACAACTCTAACAGAGCTGTCTCAAATCTATTTTTTGGTAAGAAATTTTTCTCTAAATCTCCATCGAAAGGTACCGGCGTATCTATCGAAGCTATTCGTTTCACTGGAGCGTCTAGGTCGTTGAAACAATTCTCATTGATTAAAGCTACCAACTCACCTCCTATACCACCAGTCATACAATCTTCATGTAAAACAATAACCTTTCCTGTTTTTCTAACAGCATCGTAAATTGCTTCAGTATCTAAAGGTAAAAGTGTTCTTAAATCTAAGATTTCAGCACTAATATCTGAGTGTTTATCTAAAATTTCATTTGCCCAATGCACTCCCATACCATAAGTTACAATGGTGATATCTTCACCTGATCTAACAGTTTTAGCTTTTCCGATTTCTACAGTAAAGTATTCATCAGAAACTTCTGCTTTGATACTTCTATATAAATTCTTATGCTCAAAGAACATAACTGGGTTTGGATCTTCAATAGCGGCTGCTAACAACCCTTTTGCATCCTCCACAGAAGAAGGATAAACTATTTTTAAACCTGGTGTATGGAAAAACCAAGCTTCATTACTCTGAGAATGAAAAGGACCAGCTGCAGATCCTGCACCAGTAGGCATACGCACAACAACGTCTGCATTTTCACCCCATCTCCAATGCAATTTAGCTAAGTTATTTACAATTTGGTTAAACCCACAAGTTACGAAATCTGCAAATTGCATTTCTACAATTGCTTTCATACCTGCAATTGATAACCCTAAACCTGCTCCAACAATTGCTGATTCACAGATAGGTGTATTTCTTACCCTGTCTTTTCCAAACTGGTCAACAAAACCTTCTGTAACCTTAAAAGCTCCACCGTATTCTGCGATATCTTGCCCCATAATTACTAAATCTGGGTACTTTTCCATGGATTGCTTTAACCCTTCTTGAACAGCATCAATAAATCTTTTTTCAGATTTTTTATCCGAAGGAGCAACTACCTCTTGAGTATAAGGAGCATAAACATCTGCTAACTCAATTTCGCTACTAACCGTAACTTTATCTTCTTTATATGCAACATCAAATTCACTAACTATTTCAGCTTTTATAGCCTCTTTCATTGTATGAATCAAATCGTCCGTTAAAATGCCTTCTTCTTTTAAGAACAATTCATAATTGGAAATAGGATCCTGTTTTTGCCATTCGTCTTGAAGTCCTTCTGGATAATATTTAGTTCCAGAAGCTTCTTCGTGACCTCTCATCCTGAAAGTCATTAATTCTAATAAAACAGGTCTTGGATTTTTTCTAATATCAGCCGTAATTTTTCGAACTTCTCTAATAACTTCTAAAATATTGTTACCGTTCACCTGAACAGCTTCCATTCCGTAACCGATTCCTTTATCAATGAATTGCTTACATCTAAACTGCTCTTCACTTGGAGTAGACAGTCCCCAACAATTATTTTCTACAGCAAAAATAACTGGTAAATCCCATACAGAAGCAACGTTTAGTGCTTCGTGAAAATCACCTTCACTTGCACCACCATCACCTGTAAAAACAAGAGTAGCTTTCTTTTCGTTTTTGATTTTAGAAGCTAAAGCGATACCGTCAGCAATTCCTAGTTGAGGGCCTAAATGAGAAATCATTCCTACTAAGTTGAACTCTTGAGTACCAAAATGAAAAGAACGATCTCTCCCTTTTGTAAAACCCGAAAGCTTACCTTGAAATTGAGCAAACAACCTTCTTAACGGAATATCTCTTGAAGTAAAAACTCCTAAATTTCTATGCATTGGAAGAATATACTCTTCTTTATTCATAGCATAAGTTGTTCCTACTGATATTGCTTCCTGTCCCCAGCCAGAAAACCATTTCGTGATTTTTCCTTGACGGAGTAGAATTAACATTCTCTCTTCGATTAACCTAGGTCTAACAAGTTTATTGTAAATACTTATTAACTCATCGTCTTTGAACCCTTTACGATTAAATTTTATATGCTGTTTTTCTAGTACTTCCATAATTAAAAGTTAGAATTTATATTTAATGTTTTAGCTAATTTAAAAAAGTTTCTAGACTAACAAAAATCTATTCCCTTTAACTGAAAAAGGTCGACCTCTTGCGAAATCGACCTTAATTATTTTTGAAGATACTTAAACTAATCCTTGATCAATCATTGCATCTGCAACTTTCACAAAACCAGCTATATTAGCACCTTTAACATAATCTACATGACCTTCATCATCAGCTCCGTATTTCACACAAGCTTTATGAATAGAAACCATAATACCTTTTAACTTAGTATCTACTTCTTCAGCAGTCCAATTAAAACGTAAAGAGTTTTGAGACATTTCTAAACCTGAAGTTGCAACCCCACCAGCATTAGATGCTTTCCCTGGAGAGAATAAGATTTTAGCTTCGTGAAAAACTTCGATACCTTCTGGAGTCGTTGGCATGTTTGCTCCTTCTGCAACACATTTAACTCCATTAGCAACTAATAATTTAGCTTCATCACCATTTAACTCATTTTGTGTAGCACATGGTAAAGCAACATCACATTTAACCTCCCATGGACGAGCGTCAGCTACAAACTTAGCAGAAGGATATTTAGAAGTATATTCAGAGATACGACCTCTTTTCACATTCTTCAATTCCATTACGTAAGCTAATTTTTCAGCATCAATTCCAGCCTCATCATAGATGTAACCTTTAGAATCTGAAAAAGTAACCACTTTACCTCCTAATTCAGTAACTTTCTCACAAGCATATTGAGCAACGTTTCCTGAACCAGAAATTGCAACTGTTTTACCATTAAAAGAATCTCCTTTAGTAGCTAACATTTCCTGTGCAAAATATACCGTTCCATAACCAGTAGCTTCTGGACGTATTAATGAACCACCCCAGTTTAAACCTTTTCCAGTTAAAACTCCAGTAAATTCATTTTTAATTTTTTTGTATTGACCAAACATATATCCAATCTCACGACCTCCAACACCTATATCTCCAGCAGGAACATCTGTGTTTGGTCCAATATGTCTAGATAATTCTGTCATAAATGATTGACAAAATTTCATTACTTCATTGTCTGATTTTCCTTTAGGATCAAAGTCAGAACCACCTTTACCACCACCCATTGGAAGTGTTGTAAGTGAATTTTTAAATACTTGTTCGAAACCTAAAAATTTAAGGATAGATAAGTTTACAGAAGGGTGAAAACGTAAACCACCTTTGTAAGGTCCAATTGCAGAATTAAACTCTACTCTAAAACCTCTGTTTACTTGAACCTCTCCTTTATCATCTAACCATGGAACTCTGAACATGATTGTTCTCTCTGGTTCAACCATTCTATCCAAAATTTTAGCTGCCTTATATTTAGGAGTTTCTTCAATAATTGGAATAACTGCTTCAGCAACTTCATGTACTGCTTGAAGAAATTCTGTTTCATGACCGTTAGTAGCTTTCACTTTTTCCATGAAAGCATCTATTTGCGCTTGGTATTTAGTAGACATATTACAATGTATTTAAAATCAATGTTACAAATGTAGTTTTTTTTTTATTCTACACGTAAAAATCTATAAAGAACAACATCAAAATTATTAACATTCCTTTATTTAGTCTTAACACCACCATAACACTTCAAAACCAAACACATATCAAAACACTAATTAGCAACACATTAAATCAAATTAGAACCCTCAATTGAAAAGTGATTTCAGTTTTTAAATTACCTTGAATTTCTTCTAATCCGTTACCTATTTCTTCTTTATTGGAGTAAATATTACGCCCAACTCTAATCCATAAATCTATTTTATTCAAAAAATGGTATTTTAAGACTCCATAAACTCTAGATCCTTTATCATAATATGCAGGTATCGAATATAACCCTAAAACATTATTTTCATAAGCATACACTCTTGAAAGGTAACTTTCTGTTTCAAAAAGCGCGAAACGCATGGTTAACTTAAAGGCTTTACTTCTAGTGCTTATCGAAAAGTCTTGATACATTAACGTTCCAAGTTCTTGTTCAAAACCTATTTGATTGTGATGAACTAATTCTACTCGTGTTTTTAGCGTTAATAAATCACTTACTTTACTTTTAAAATTAAAACGAATATTGTTTTGCTTTGAGATGGTTATCCTTGATACAGAAGTAGACTCAAGATCGTTACGATTACTTTCTTTTGTTCTTTGCCTAAAACGAACATAAAAATCTGTCTTTTTAGAAGGCTTATAGTTTAATTGAACTAAAAAATCATTTCCTTTAGATGGTTTATCTACTTGATATTTTAGCCATGGATAAAAATAAACATCGACGTAAGTATTGAAATGCCATTTTTTGTTTATGCTATTTGTGTACCCAATAAATATTCCATTTTCATTTTGAGCCTTACTCCCATTTGAAAAACTATTATTATAAAAAGAGTGAAACGCTCTCCCGTAATTTCTGTAAAGTAGAGTTAAATTTGATTTTTTATCCAGTGCTACGAGTAAGCCATTAATTATTGCAGACTCTTCTTTTTTTAATTTGGGCACATATTCTCCAAACAAAATAATATTTTTAAAATGATAACTATAAAAAACGCTTGTATTGAATAAATCAGTTCCTCTAAAATCATATTTATTATATGGTATAGTATCCTTTAAAAGCGGTAAATCATAACGTTGATAAATATAAGAGGTACCGACTTCAAAATTTGAAACCTTAAACTTCAAATTCCCTCCAACAATAGTTTCTTCTAGCCTTTTTCTTCTTAAAGCCTCTCCTCCTGTTCTATGTAACCCATTTTGGGTGATTGAAGAAACATAATTCTCCCCATTTAATTCTTTAATACTACCATCTATTTTCTTTTTTGATAAAAAAGATAACATGGAAAAGTTCTTCCACCTTAAATTTACAGCTGCACCTCTTAAAAAACGAGATTCATCACTTGAAGTATAAGCTCTAATTGGCGTAGCTGATTTTTTAATCTGAATAACATCTGCTGTTTTCCAAAAAGCATAACCTGTCCAGAAGTTTAAACCTTGTCCTATTTCAATTTGATAATCTCCAAGAGCAAAAGACTCCAACCATTTTCCACCTTTATAAAAAAAATGAACGGAGTTAAAGTCAAAACCTTTCTGTACATCGTTGAATTTCATTAATTCACCAGCATCTTTCTGAGTAGTCAAACCTAAACTAATGTTATTACGGTAACTAAACCTTAGTCTATTATAAATACCTATATCATTTCCCTGGTACGCATTAGTATTTGTGATGGAATCGACCTCTAAATATCCTGTTTGATCTTCTAAAACTTTATTGTAGCGAGATGTAAATTCTACTTTTCCATATTTTAAAACATCTTTAAACTTAAAAGATGGCTGATTTAGCTTATCTGAAACTTCCACAAAAGGTAATAACATTTGAATAGTTTTTTCATCCCAACTGGTAATACTTTGAAGTTCATAAATAGAGAGCAGTTTACCATTATTTTTTAAATGATTAAATAAATCTTTTATTTGAAATTCATTTAATAGTAGTAAAGAACTTAGCTCTTCTTTTGAGGTTTTATTTAAATTTAGAGGATGATCAAGGTAATAGTTCCAAACATCTTCCAAATTACTTAAATCAATCGCTTCCAGTTCTGAAAATTCACCAATATACTCTATCCTTTGTTCTATTACCCCATTCGTATTTTCAACTTGGCAGTATATACCTAACCTCATCCAGATAAAGAACAAGATTAATAATCCCTTATTTATCTTCATCAAAAGCATAACTTAATGAAATAGAAGGAGACCAGCCTAAGACAAAATGGAAAGAGGATGCTATATCCAACTTAAAACTTGCCTTATTATAACCTAAACCAAAAGTTATTTCATTAGGATTAGATTTATATCCTAAACGAAAAAATAAAGATTTAATAGCTTCATATTCTAATCCTGATCTTAATTGATAAGAATAAAAAGTAGATTGATAACCTTCTAATAAGAAATTGACCTTATCCGATAAAGAAATATCCGAACCTAATCTTACTGAGGAAAACCTATTTTCTTCCTCTACAAAAAAACCTAAAAAATCATTTAAACAGATTCCAAAATTCCAATTAGAAGTTATTTTGTAAAGAAAACCAATATCAGCGGTTAAAACTCTCTTTCTATCATTTCCTAATTGTAAAAAACGTTTTTGAAAATAATTAAACTGTATGCCTAATGAAATATTATCATTTAGAAGCATACTATACCCTAAGCCAGTTCTCCAGTTACTTAAAGCATTAAAAGCAGAATAACTAAAACCAGTTGAAAACACTCCTTTCTTAAAAGGTAAAACAACTGAAGCATCCTGCTGTTGAAACTCAATAAGACTATATTGATTTGAATAATTAATTCCAATTCTT
>Ga0228670_1000897_pt1 | contig 14644 bp, 6 predicted proteins | sample 85DmetaG_FD_182785 | JGI IMG/M metagenome (GOLD analysis project Ga0228670, IMG submission 182785) | Seawater microbial communities from Monterey Bay, California, United States - 85D | ecosystem: Environmental > Aquatic > Marine > Coastal | place: USA: California | collected 2016-10-13
TGTAAAAAACCCAACAATGCATGAAGATGAATTAATGGCTAAATCTCTTGATTATGTATTTAATCCTATTTATCATAAAGAAGGTGAAAATGTGGTTATTAAATTAAATAATGGTATGGCTCAAGTCAAAGATATTGGAACAGGTTTTATGTTGATTAATAAAAGTGTAATTACTAAAATGATGAAAAAATATCCCGAAACTAAATTTATGAATAATGTTGCTGGTTACGGTCAAACTAATGCGAATGATTATTTTTATGCTTTGTTTGATTGTTGTATTGACCCTGTAAGCCGTGTATATTTAAGTGAAGATTATTTATTTTGTAAAAGATGGATTGAAATTGGTGGGGAATTGTGGCTTGATTTATCAACAAATTTAAATCATACTGGCATTATTGATTATAAAGGGTGTTTGAGTTCAACCATTGGTGAAGTTGATACAATGAATAAAGACGCTCAAACTTTAGCAAAACAAAGAGACCCAACTAAAAAAATTATGAGTGATGAAGAAAAAGAAGCAATGCGTAAAAAAATTGAAGAACAAGTTAAAGTTGCTAAAGAAAAACAAAATGAGACTGAAAAAGAAAAAGAAACTAAAGATAATTAAAGTTGAATAAATGGTTTTTTAAAATTGAATAAATATTTTTAAAGTTGTATTAATGTTTTTTTTTTATTTATAATTATTTCATTTATTTTAATTTATTTATAATTATTTTATTTATTTTAATTTATTTATAATTGTTTTATTATATTATATTATATTATAATAGAATAAAAATATTAAAAATGAAAGCAGGTTTTTTAAGTTTTAAAAATAGAAAAGATAAAAATAAATATAGTTTAGGTGATCTTGTTAAATATACTAAGAAGAGTGAATCTAAATTAATTCGCAATTATGAAGAAATGAGTAAAGTATCAATTGATTATGCTAAAGCATTTCAAGATCATTTAGAAAATTTAGAACAAATAGATGACCGTGTAAATTTTAATGGTATGGTATCATTATTTGAAAAAATTATAATGAAAGATAATATTCATTCAGGTAAAATAGATAAATCAAGTCCAATATTGTTTAAAAATTATAAAATTGAAGGAGATGTTAGTTCATCTACATTTCGCACTGAACATTTAGAAAGACAACTTTACTATTTATTTAATAAATATATTGAACCTAGACACACTAATTTTATAAAATATATGACAATTACAGATATAACTAAAACATCAGCAGTATTAAATATTATTACTATAGATAATAAAAAATATAAAAAGAACATAGACCACGAAGATTATATATTAGATAAAAATGATGTAAAAAAAATGTTACAAGATGTCATTCATACAACCAAAAAAAATTTAAAAATGCAAAATAATAGTATTTTATTTAATAATAATTCTAATTCTAATTTTTCAAGAAAAAGTAAAAGCATTAAAAGTAATAGAAATAAATTTATAAGTATAAAAAAAAAATCCTCTATAAGTCGTAAAAAATCAAAAAGAAAAAATAATAATAATAATAATAATATTAAACCAGAAATTAATAAAAAACCATATGAAGAAGTTGATTTATTTGCTGATTCTAATAGTAAAAGATTAAGATATATTCCAAATAGTTTAAAAACTGTATTTAAAGAAAATAAAAAAAATCCAAGATTTAGTTTTCAAAAAACAAGGTCTGAAAAAGATAGAAATGCAAAAAAAATAGCAAATGAAAAAGCAGCAGCGGAAGCAAAAGAAAGAGAATTACAATACCCACCCAGACAAGAAAACCAAATAGCACAAAAATGTGCCTCATTACAAAAACAAGAATGTGATCTAGTTCCTGAATGTTGGTATAATCCAAATTATTTAAAATGTGTAAAAAATACTAGATATGTACCAGGACAAGCACCAGGACAAGCACCAGGACAAGCACCAGGACAAGCACCAGGACAAGCACCAGGACAAGCACCAAGACAAATACCAGGACAAGCACCAGGTCAAATAAATTATCCAATACCACCACCTAATCTTATAGATATATCTACAAATAATACTAATAATAAAAATAAACCATCTTTAGGTGAAACTAAAATATAATTGATTTATTTTATTTTTTTTATTTTATTTATTTTATTTTTTAATTTAATTAATTTTTTTAATATTTATTTTATATTTATTATTTTTTAATTATTTTTTAAAATTTTAAATTTTTATTGTATTTATTTAATAAATATATTTATTAATATATAATAGTAATACTTTAATAATTAATTTGTGTATAATTATTAACTAATAAAATAGTATATAATAAAAAATATTTTATAATAAAAAATGGATAGTTATTTAAAAGTAGCATCTATAAAAAATGATAATCAAAATTGTAATTGTATTACACCTTTTTATATGAATGATATTAGTGGTATTAATCCAAATACAAATCGTAATTATAGTAAAGAAGATAAAGATGCAATGAAAACCGCATTATATCGTGTATCTAATGCGAAAGGATGTAATTTATCGGTATGTTGTGATCCAGATGACCCAACAACACAACCAGATGCTGAATTTACAAAAAAATTTATAAGAAAATATCCAAAAATAATGCCATTATACGAACGTAATAATTTAATTTCAATAAAATTATCAACTAAAGAAAATGTTACTGGGTCTGAATGGACTACTCCTTCTTCTCATATGATTTGTAAGTTAACAAAAGCATCAATTAAAGATACAGAAGAACCAACTATTAAAATGGCATACAATTTAGTAAATGATTGTTTTACAAATCAATGTAGTAATTTAGAAACAATTACATTAAATAATTTATTACAAAATTCTAAAGCAGATATGACCTATTCTTATACAGATGACGCAAGAGTTTCACAAGCGATTAGAGAAGGTAATATTAGTTATGTTAAAGAATATATTAAAAAATATAAAGATGTTAATTTACCTTTAACAAATGATGATTATAGTAATCGTATGATACATATTGCTAGTGAAAGTAAAAATACAGATATTATTAGTATGTTAATTGCTCTCAAAGCAAATATAAATATTAAAAATAAATTAAATGAAACCCCAATTCATTTTGCTGTTAGAAATAATAATATTGATACTATTGATATGTTATTATCTCAAGGAGCAGATTTAAATAGTGTGAATATATATGGAGAAACACCTATATTTTATGCTACGAAAACAGGCAATTTAAGAATTGTTAAAATGCTTTATAATAATAATTCACCAATGTTAAGTCTTGATAAAAAAGGTAATAATTTAATACATTATTGTGTTAAACATTGTCCTTCATTTAAAAATAATAATGGTGATAATAATAATGCTAATACTAATGATTTAAGTATTGGCGATAAAGATAAAAGCAATATAATTAAATTTTTAATTGAAAAAGGTATTGATACAGAACAAGTAAATTTAGATGGATTAACACCATTAGAATTAACTGAAAAAGAAATGAATAGAGAAATTAATAGAGAATGTGCCGAAGGAATTGAAAAAGATAAAAATGATATCAATGAACATTTTTTTAATATGAAACCAAATAAAAAAGCAGTATCTTTAAGAAATAGAGCAATGGAAGACTATACTGAAGAACATAAAGAACTTTTAGAAATTCAAACCTTATTATTTAATAATATAATTAGAAATAATCCTAATAAATATAATAATTATATTAGTGTTGATGATATACCAAAAGGTGCTCCTATTGAAGTATTAGATACAGTTTGTGTTGGTAATAATGTCACAGGTAATGAAGATAGTGTTGAGTGTGAAAATAAAGGTGGTCAATTAGTTAAAATTAAAAATAGAACAACTAAAATAAAACTTGAATTATTACCTGAAGAAAAATCAGTTTTAGATAAAGTAGATGAAAAAGAGTTATATTTTAAAAAACAACAAAAAAAATTACCTATACAAACTATACCTAATGATGTGTCTACATATAATAATTATTTAAGTTCTAGTAAAACTATTAATGTTCCTAATACACAAGGTATTACTTATAACTTAGGCGAAACATCAAATAATGAAATTGATAATACTACTACAAATAACATTCAATTATCAAATCAAAATGAAACTCAACATAATCAAATAACCGAACAACAATTAGAAGAAGAAGTTATAAACAATGATACCGAACATACTATAGAAATTCCAGAACACCCACCTAATTTAGATGAATATGATGACTTTGTTCATAAATGTAAAAGAGATGCTTTACGTAATTCAGAAATTATTAAAATAAAAACTAAAACTGAACCTCAAACTACTAAACCACCAGAAACATTTATACAAAAATATAAAGCACCTTTATTTATTATAGGTAGTATTATATCTATTTTAGTTATTATAATAATGTCTTATTATATATTTCAATATATGAAAAATTATAAAATGACAATGTAATTTATGTAATTAATATTTAAATATTGTTCCATTTTAAATCTTCAAGGGTGTAAAATTTTTTTTAATATTTTTCAATATAAAAATTATTTACTATTAGTTTAATAATTTAAATTACATAAATTTACTTAATTTAATTTAATTTAATTTAATTTACTTTAATTTAACTTAAATAAAATGTATCATATAAAAACAGAATCCTATCATAGTGAAAATCCTATTTATAAAAAATTAGAAGATGGTGATAATATGTTGTTTGTCCCTGAAGCAAGAGTAGCAAAAGATTATTTTAATACAGGTATTTATGAAAGAGGGTATATACAATGGGCTTGTGATAATTTTGCTATAGAAGATAAAGAAATTATTGATATTGGAGCACATATTGGTATGTATACTGTAGAATTAGGAAAAAAAGCAAAAAGAATACATAGTTTTGAATGTTCTCCAAAATCTTATAATTATTTATGTTCTAATATTTTATTACGTAATTTAAGTTATAAAGTATCTACTTATAATGTGGCTTTGAGTGATAAAGAAGGTATAACAAAATATTATATTAGAGACCCTTTAGACGGTGGTGGTAATGGTATATCGGCTTTTGAAAATGATAAAACTATACCAACAATAGAAGTTCCAATGAAAACATTAGATTCATTTAATCTTACAAATATTAATTTTATAAAAATAGATGTAGAAGGACACGAAGAATTTGTTTTAAGAGGAGCAGTAAAAACATTAGCAAATAATAACTATCCTAAAATATTATTTGAATCATGGTCTGAACGACAAGAACAAAATAATATACCTTCTATACAAATACGCAAAAGTTTATTTTATTTTTTAGAGTTGTTAGGATATAAAATAATACAAATACAAGGCGGAACCGATGATATGTTTTTAGCAGAAAAAAATTAAAAAAATTAAAAAAAATTAAAAAAATTATAACAAATTCAAATTAATTAAATAAAATTAACTATACATATGGACATATTTTTCTATATCGTCAATTTCTTCACCTTTTTCTTTTATATCAATAAATAATTGTATTCCTTTTTCAATATCATCAATATGTATTTTTTTCTTTGTATCATTTAATTCTACTTCTGATGGAATTAAAAGTAATCTTTTAGAATGTGTTTTTTTACAACAAGCAAATAATGTTGTCATATCACCGCCAAAATTTGGAAAGATTTTTAAATGTTTTTCTATAATAGGTATCATTTCTTCAACACTAGATAATAAACCCCATTTTTGTTCTTCAACATATTTTTTAAAAATTAATGTTAATTCTTCAGCATTATATCCTTTTATTTCAAAATGATGTGTAAAACGCCTGGCTAAACCTTCATTATGTTTTAAAAAATTATCATAAGTAGGTCTTTTATATCCAGCAATAACACATACTAAATCATGACAATGTTCTGATAAATATACATTAATCATATCAATGGCTTCTCTAGCAAAATCTTTTTCAGAATTAGGACTTAATGCATATACTTCATCTAATAATAATACACCACCTAGTGCGCTGTCTAATATTTTACGTGTTTTAGGAGCAGTTTGACCTATATATTCACCAATTAAATCATCTCGTTTTGCACATATAACTTTATCTGTTTTTAAAAATCCTAATTTATTATATATTTTAGCAATAATATAAGTTAATTGTGTTTTACCAACACCAGGTGGTCCAACAATAACTGTATGTAACATATCAACATTTTTATCATCTAAATTTTGTAAATAATAAATAAGTTGGTCGAATATAATTTTTTTAACTTCTTTCATACCAATCATATTTTTAAGTTCAGTTAATGGTTCAACTAATTTATTTAATTTTTTAAGATTTAAATTATGGCGTTTTCTTTTTTTAGGATTATATGTATTACCAATGCGTATAAGGTCATCAATATCTTTAATATCACTTCCTAACCATTCATATTCTAAAGTTTTATCGTCTTCATCATCTTCATCATCTTTATTTTTATTACCTTTATTTTTTTGATTTTTATTATTTTTATTATTTTCATTATTAAGTATATCACTATTGTTAGCAATATTTTCAATTCGATTTATTAATGAACTAAAAAATAAATTATCAAAATTAGTAGTTTTAGTATTATCTTTATTACTAGTATCATTTTCGTTATAATTATAATAATATTTATTATTTTTGTCATTATTTTTAGTATTTGTTTTATTATTTATAAAATTAAAAAGTGCATTTGTATCATCTTTGTCGTCAACCTTTTCTTCATTTTCTTCTTCATCATCATTATTATCTTCTTCTGTTTCTTCATTATTTGTTTTATGTGTAATTTTAATTAAATTAGGGTTAAGTTTTTGCATAATAATAAAGTTAATTTTTTGTTTAGGTTCTTCTTCACTTTCTTCATCTTCACTTTCTTCATCTTCACTTTCTTCTTCTTCACTTTCTTCATCTTCATAGGTCTCTAAATCATTATAACAAACATCACAATAAAGTTTTGTTTCGTATTCAAAACAATACATATAATTTAGATTAATTAAAATATTACATCCATTACAATATTTATTTTTTTCATTTTTTTCATTTTTTTCTTTTTTATTATTTTTATTATTTTTATTATTTTTATTATTTTTTTCTTTTGTAGTTTCAGTAATAAACCGTTTTGGTGGATTAATTTTACGTTTAGGTTTATTATTGTAATAAGACATTTTACTTAAATTACGAAATTACAAAATTACGCAATTACTAAATAAAGTATTTTAAATTATGATAATGTATAGTTTACGAACAAATTATTTCAAATATTATTATTTCAAATATTCTATTTATAATTTAATAACTTATATTGTTTTTAAATTAAAAAATAAAATTATTATTATTTAAACTATAATGAAAATAAATTAATAATATATTGAATATAAAACTATTTTTACTATAAATATATATATATATAAATGTTTAAATATTTAATAAGTAAATTTAATACTAATACTAGTTTATAGAATATTACAGAATACTATTTCATACTATTACTTTATAAAATAGTATTTAAATTTAATATATTTATACATCTATAAAAATTGATTTTTAAAATTTAGTAAACTAATTAAATTATTAAATTTAGATTAACATTATTAGTTTAGTTTAATTTAAAAATGCCTGGTGGTAAAAAAACAAAACTTGTGAATGACTTAAAAGATATAAATATTAATTTAGAAAAAGAACAATTAAAACACAAATTAAAAGATAGTTTAAAAACCGAATTTGAAGATAGGTTAAATGAAAAAGAGAATAAAAAAGATAATGAAAAAGATAATGAAAAAGATAATGAAATAGATAATTTAAATGATAAAGATAAATTTAATTATTATAAAAATACATTTAGTGTTATAGATTATATTTTATACCAACGTAATACAAATGAATTAGTAAATCATCAACATACATCTTATAAACAATTTATAGATAAAAATTTAGGTGATATTATTCAACAATTTAATACACGAGAATTATATTTTAATTATAATGCTCATGCGAATAAATATAAAACTGAATTACATATTGAATTTCTTAATTTTAATTTAGGAAGACCTACAATACACGAAAATGATGGTAGTTTTAAAGTAATGACGCCAGAAGAGGCTAGATTAAGAAATTTAACTTACAGTGCTCCTTTAACATTAAATATAAAATTAACACGTATATTAAGAACAAGTAGTAATGCTGATACTTTAGAGATTGATGCTATTACAAATGAACTTAAAGAAACATATGACCAAGAAGATATTAAAGAAGAATATTTTAATAATATTAATTTTGGTCGTATTCCAATTATGGTTTTAGGTTCAAATTGTGTATTAAACAAAAAAGATAGCACTAAATTAGAACAAAATAATGAATGTCCTTACGATTTAGGTGGTTATTTTATTATTGGTGGTAATGAGAAAGTAATTATTTCTCAAGAACGTATTGCTGAAAATGATGCTTTTGTATTTAATAATCAGAAAAAACTTAAAGGAAAAGAAATAGAAATACGTTGTTCTTCAGACCAATATTTTAGTGTTGTTATATCCAATGTTGTAAGATATGTATATAAAGATGAAACATTAGAATTTGATTCACCTAATTTTAAAATGCCTATACCTATATTCTTATTAATGAAAGCATTAGGTGTTTCAACAGATAAAAAATTATTTGAATATGTTGGATGGAATATGGATAATGAATTAGGTGTATTTATTACAACTATTTTAAAACCTAGTTTTGAAAAATTAAAAAAGATATGTAAGCAAAATAATATTGATACGAATGCCGACCAATATAAATTTCAAGAGATTATGTTAAATTATTTAAAATTTAAAAATGCTAGTCGTGAAATTAAATTAAGTATGGATGATAAATTTAAGTATTTAAAAAAAGTTATGGAAGATGATATTTTACCTCATATTGGAACATTATTAGATAAAAAAATAAAATATATAGGATATATGTGTCGTAAATTAATTCTAGTTCATTTTAATTATTTACCTTATGACGACCGTGATGCTTATGATAATAAAAGAGTAGATACTCCTGGTGTATTATTAGCATCTCAATTTAGACAATGTTTTAATAAATTAGTCAAAGATATGGTTAAATCATTAACACGAGAAATTAAAAATAATAAATCTAAAAGAGATATATTTGATTTAATTACGAGTAATAATATTTATAAAATTATTAAACCAACCATTATTGATGGTGGATTAAAATATGCTTTGGCTACTGGTAATTGGGGTATTAAATCTAATGGAAAAGGAAATATTAAAGCAGGAACTGCTCAAGTATTAAATCGACTTAGTTATCAAAGTTTTATTTCTCATTTGCGACGTGTAAATTCACCTAGTGATAAAGGAAGTGGTGGTAAAATTATTAAACCACGTAAATTACACGGCACAACTTGGGGCTATATTTGTCCTGTTGAAACACCAGAAGGGCAACCTGTAGGATTAGTTAAAAATATGTCTTTAATATCAAAAATTACAAACAATAGTAATAGTATGATAGTTCGAGTTTTATTGACATCATTGATTGATAAAAATAATGATAAAGATGAATTTAAACTTAATATTAAACTATTAGAAGACTGTGATATTAACGATTTATCTACATTATGCTGTATATTTTTAAATGGTGATTGGTTTGGTATGACATCTGAACCTGATACTTTAGTAAAATTATTAAGAAGAGAACGCCGTCAAGGTAATCTTAATATTTTTACAGGTATTTATTGGAATGTTGAACAACGTATGGTTAAAATTTATACAGATGCTGGAAGACTTGTTCGACCACTCTATATTGTTGATGAAAAAGATAAATTACGTATTAATAATGACTATCACAATATGTTAAAAGAAACTAAATATCCTTTTAATTTCTTAATTAGTCCTAAATTTTATGAACCTGCTTTAACAGAAGATATACTTTCTAAACAAACAAGTAATAAAGAACATAGCGGACTTTTTGACTATGATAAAACACAAGACACAATAACCTCAATTATTGATAAATGGGGTTGTGAAGGTGTAATAGAATATATTGATACAAATGAAGTTAATAATACCTATATAGCAATGACAGATAAAGATTTAGAAGATAATTTTGAACCTTATGTAAATGAATTTACACATTGTGAAATTCACCCTGGACTTATGCTAGGCGCTGTTGCATCTGTTATTCCATTTTCTGATGCTAATCAATCGCCTCGTAATTGTTATCAATCGGCAATGGGAAAGCAATCTATTGGTTTATTTGCTCGTAATTTTCAAAAACGTATGGATACATTAGCATATGTATTAAATAATCTTGAAAAAGCACTTGTAAAAACTAATTTTTCTAAACATATTAATTATGACGAACTTCCTTGCGGAGTGAATGCTATGGTAGCCATTGGTTGCTATACTGGTTATAATATGGAAGATAGTATTTTAATGAATAAAGGTGCTGTTGATAGAGGATTATTTAGAGCAACTTTTTATCGCACTTATAAAGATGATGAAAAGAAAATTCAATCTAGTGGGCGTGAAGAAAAATTTGCTAAACCTAATGTAAAATATACACGAGGTATTAAACCTGGAAACTATAATAAATTAGATGAACGTGGTATTATTCGTAAAGATGAATATGTAACAAGTGATGATATTATTATTGGTAAAGTTTTACCATTAAAAAATAAATATGACGACAATGGTCATCAAATTTATAAAGATTGTTCTACAAGTTTAAGATCCAATGAAAGCGGATTTGTTGATAAAGTCTATACTGACCGTAATGCTGATGGCTTTCGTTTTGCTAAAATTCGTATGCGAACAGAACGTACACCAGTTATTGGTGATAAATTTGCTTCTCGCTGTGCTCAAAAAGGCACCGTTGGAATGATTTTTCCACAAGAACAAATGCCTTTTAATGATGAAGGTATTTCACCTGATATAATTATGAACGCTCACGCTATTCCTAGTCGTATGACTATCGGTCAATTAATGGAGTGTATTTTAGGTAAAGCCTGTGCTAAATTAGGTGGCTATAGCGACTGCACTGCGTTTAATGATATTCCACGTGATAAAATTTACGATATTTTAGAAGAAAATGGAATGAATTATTCTGGTGAAGAAATTTTATACAGTGGAATTACAGGACAACAAATGGATGTTAAATTATTCTTTGGTCCAACATATTATCAAAGATTAAAACATATGGTTTTGGATAAAGTACATTGCATTACCGATGATCATGATGTTTTAACAATAAAAGGATGGAAATCTATTAATAAAATTGTATTAGAAGATAAAATAGCAACACTTAATACACAAGGTCAAATTGAATATCAACATCCTACTAATGTTCATCATTATTCTAATTATAAAGGAAAAATGTATGAAATTAAAAATTCTAATTTAAGTTTAAATGTAACTGCTAATCATCGTATGTATATTTCAAGAAAATATGGTAGAAAACAAGAATGGTTACCCTATGGTTTAGTAACTGCTGAAAATATGAGTGGCACATTTTGTAAATTTAAGAAAAATGGTGAATTAGTTCAACCTGATTATCAATTAGAAAATGATAATTATCTTGTTAATTTTATTGAAAAATTTATTATAGATAATAATATAAATAAATATTTACCTGAATGGGTATTGAAATTAAGCAAATCTCAATGTATTAAATTATTAACTATATTATTTGAAAATGATTATAAAAATGTTGAAAAAATTGAAGAAGCAGAAACAAAAACAGAAAATGAAATTATTTATTATACTTCTTACAATAATTTTGCTGATGATATTATGCGAGTGGCTTTACATTGTGGTTGGTGTTGTAATAAAGAATTAAATACAAACTTAACTAAAAATAATAATACTTGGAAATTACATATTATTAAAAATAAATGCGAACCATCTATTAATCATGTACATATAAATGAACAAGATGTTCAAGTTGAAAGACTGTATGATTTTGAAGGCTCTGTGTATTGTATCTCTGTTCCTAATGAAGTATTTTATGTTCGTCGTGATGGAAAGCCAGTATGGACTGGTAATAGTCGTGCTTCGGGACCAATTGTCCAACTTACACGCCAACCTGCTGAAGGTCGGTCGCGGGATGGAGGCTTACGCTTCGGTGAAATGGAGCGCGACTGCGGAGCCCTAAATACTCCAATATCAACGAGTTTTGGATTATCTATAAAAATACAAGATTTTGACGCTCAAACGTTAGAAGTTTTAGGTTGGGATAAAGATAAAAAAGGAATGACTAAATCTAAACAAACTAATTTTCTATACAAAGGTGAAAAAGAATGTGTAGATATTTATTTTGAAAATGGAAAAAAAATAACTTGTACTCCAGAACATAAATTATTAACATCTAATAATGAATGGGTTAAAGCAAATGAATTAAAAATAAATGAAAATCGTTTAAAATGTAGTGTTAAATATCCTACTATTGATATTAAAGAAGAAATACAAAAATGTAATAATTGGTCTTTACATATAAGCAATAGTCTTATACTTAAAACTAATACACAAGAAGAGTATTTTAAGTCAATGGCATTTGCCAGAATTTTAGGATATTTAATTACGGATGGGTATATTAGTAATAGAGATATTCAAGCATATATATTTTTAGGTCATCAAATAGATGTTGAAAGAATTTTAGAAGATATTAAATTATTTACACCTGTTACACAAACTGATTTCATAGATAATAATATATTTCGTATTAAATTACCACATAATTTTATTGATAATATTATTAATATTAAAGGTATAGTGCGTGGTAATAAAGTTAAACAGCCTTCTGTCCTTCCTGAATTCATCTTAAAAGATGATTGTCCTTTACCAATTGTTAGGGAATTTTTAGCAGGAATGTTTGGTGGAGACGGACATACTTGTTATATTGCTAAAAATACATTTACATCTATCTCATTTTCTAAAAGTAAAGTCATTACACATATTGAGTCATTAAAAACAATGATGGAGAATATTAAAACATTACTTTCTAAATTTGGAATAAATAAAATTACAATACAAAATCAAAAAGTAAATACAAGTTCTAAAAATAGAATTGATAATGAAAAAAATTATGAAATTGTTTTACATTTAGATATTAGTGAATTATTACCTTTCCACGAAAAAATTGGTTTCCGTTATTGTTGTCATAAAAATCAACGATTAGAAGCAACAGTAGCATATATGAGCCTACGTGTTAATGTTACACGACAAAAAAAATGGATTATTAATCGTGTTAATGAACTTACTAATTATAAAGAATTAAAAAGTCAAAATCCTGATAAAATAGTTGGAACAACAAATGCTGTTAAAAAGGCAATTGAAGAATTAAAAGCAATTGAACCTATTTTACATACTTGTTCTATACCTTCTACTCACGATATTTTAGAATATTTAGTTAATGAAAGAGAAGGTGGTAAATTTCAGAGTTCTAAGTTTATAAGTTCAACAGACTTCTTAAAAAGTATTGGTGCTATTGATTGGTTTAATATTCCTAAAAGTCAAACGCCAACTATATCTGAACCAGAAGACATACCTGAAACACTGGAAACACTCGAAACTACGGAAACACCAACAAACAATTATGGTGTTATTAAAAATGATGACGTTTTACCAACAATGAACCTTAAAGTTATTGATATTCGTAAAGCTGGAGTTCATAAAGTATATGATATTCAAGTTGAAAAAGAAGAGTCATTTTTAGCTAATGGTATTGTATCACATAATTGTATGATTGCTCACGGTGCTATGGGTTTCTTAAAAGAACGTATGATGGATGTCAGTGATATATTTACAGTTCATATTTGTAAAGAATGTGGCTTATTTAGTATTGTTAATCCAAAAGATGCTGATGGAACTCGCACTTGTGGTGGCTGTGAAAAATTCTCTCAATTTATAGAATTAAAAATTCCCTATGCTTGTAAATTATTAATGCAAGAATTGGAAGGAATGATGATTACACCACGATTTAATATTAATAATACTTAACTATCTTTTTAGAAAATATCTTTTTAGAAAATATCTTTTTAGAAAAAAGATAACAAAAATATTTAATAATAAAAATTAATAATATAATTTATATTTTTTTTTAAAATAGTTTTAAATCCATAGACCCGCGAACTAATAAAATATACACAATTGTATGTATAAGTAATCCAAGAGTTGTTGGACACCCATTAATGTCTGAAATTTTACCTAAAAGACATCCTAACATTTTTTGAGTAAGCATATATGTGTATGGATGTATTACTAAAATAAAAATTGAGGCGGAGAAGATACTAATCTGCCATTTTTTATAACTGGAATCTGTCATTCTATATATAAGTATAAAAAAAATATATTTAATATGTTAAAAAGAGTATAAATTATAAATAATTTAATTAATTGTATTCTATTATAACTAATTATTTTAATTTTAATTTATTTTATAAATTTTTTTTTATTTATGACATTTCCTCTAAATAATTAACATAGTCTTCATCAGGTTCATCATCGACATAAATACCTTCAACTTTGAGTTGATTAAAGAAGAAACGTAAAGCATTATCAATTTCTTTCAATTCAAATTCAGTTTTGTAATCAATAAAAGCAAGTTTATCATTTACAAATTCAATGTTATAGTTAATATCACCTAAACTTTTAGAACAAAATGTGTTCATATCTAAATCCATTGTTTTAGGAATAGAAATACCAATTTTAATTG
>Ga0228670_1000901_pt1 | contig 14592 bp, 11 predicted proteins | sample 85DmetaG_FD_182785 | JGI IMG/M metagenome (GOLD analysis project Ga0228670, IMG submission 182785) | Seawater microbial communities from Monterey Bay, California, United States - 85D | ecosystem: Environmental > Aquatic > Marine > Coastal | place: USA: California | collected 2016-10-13
GAGCAACTCAAGTTTCATCATAGGTGGAAATTTCACACTTTATGCTTCACCTGTGGGTCCAAAATTCATTGGAATTGGTGGTTGCTCGTAATCTTTGATTTCACCATGAGCTTTCTCAAACTTCAAAATATTATCAGCCAAGGCTTTTGTTAACCTTTTGGCATGTTGAGGAGTCAAAATAATTCTAGACTTAACCTTTGCTTTAGGCACACCTGGCATTATTCTAATAAAGTCTACAATAAACTCAGATACTGAGTGATTGATAATGGCTAAATTAGAGTAAGTACCGCCCGCTACAGTTTCGTCTAACTCAATATTAATTTGACCTTTTTTATTTTGATCTTCGCTCATCTTTTTTATAAATTAAAGCTTTCTTCGATTTCTTCTTTTGGACCAACAATCAAATGGTCATAGGTTCTCATACCAGTTCCTGCTGGAATTTTCTTACCTACAATAACATTTTCTTTTAATCCTTCTAGATGATCTACTTTACCATTAACAGCAGCTTCGTTCAATACTTTCGTAGTTTCCTGGAAAGAAGCAGCAGATATAAATGATTTTGTTTGAAGAGAAGCTCTAGTAATACCTTGTAATACTTGTTCAGCTGTAGCTGGTTGTGCATCACGAGCAACAACTAGTGCTTGGTCATTTCTTTTTAATAAAGAATTTTCATCTCTTAATTGACGAGCTGAAATAATTTGACCTGCTTTTACATTCTCTGAATCTCCAGCATCTTCGATAACTTTCATTCCATAAGTTGCATCATTCTCTTGAATAAAATCATTCTTATGAATCAATTGATTTTCTAAGAATAAAGTATCACCAGAATCTATAATTCTAACTTTACGCATCATTTGACGAACTACTACCTCGAAGTGTTTATCATTAATCTTTACACCTTGTAAACGATATACATCTTGAATTTCATTGACTAAGTACTGTTGAACAGCTGATGGCCCTTGAATTCTTAGAATATCAATAGGAGTTACTGCTCCATCAGATAATGGCATTCCAGCTTTTATAAAGTCATTTTCTTGAACTAAAATTTGGTTAGAAAGCTTAATTAAATACTTTCTAATATCTCCAGTTTTAGATTCAACAATGATTTCTCTATTTCCTCTTTTGATTTTACCGAAGGATACTACACCATCTACCTCAGAAACAACTGCAGGATTAGAAGGGTTACGAGCTTCAAATAATTCTGTAACTCTTGGAAGACCTCCTGTAATATCACCTGCTTTTCCAGATTTTCTTGGAATTTTAACTAAAATTTTTCCACTTTCAACACTATCTCCATTATCTACCATTAGGTGTGCCCCTACTGGAAGTGTATATGAACGTAATGCATTTCCATCTTTATCTTCAATAATTAAAGAAGCAATAATTTTCTTATTCTTAGAATCAGTAATTACTTTTTCTTGGAATCCAGTTTGTTCATCAACTTCAACTTGGTAATTTACACCTTGTTCAAGATTATCAAACTTAACTTTTCCAGCAAATTCTGACACAATAACACCGTTAAATGGATCCCATTGACAAATTACATCACCTTTTTTGATGGATTTAATCTTCTTATTGAAAATTACAGATCCGTAAGGAATAATATTTGTACTTAAAGTAATATCAGTCTTTTTATCAATTACTTTAATTTCTGCAGTTCTTGAAATTACAATATCTGCAGTTTTACCATCAGAATCTTTCCCTTCAACAGTTCTTAGATCTTCGATAACTACCTTACCATCAAACTTAGCTGTTAACTTATTATCTTCAGATATATTTCCTGCTACACCACCTACGTGGAAAGTTCTTAAAGTTAACTGCGTTCCTGGTTCTCCAATAGATTGAGCAGCTATAACACCTACTGCTTCACCAATTTGAACATTATTGAGCGTAGATAAGCTTTGTCCATAACATTTTGCACAAATTCCTCTTTGAGACTCACATGTTAATGGAGATCTAACTTGAACAACATCTAAGCCAGAAGCTTCTATAGCATTTGCAGATTGAGAACTAATCACTTCACCTGCTCCTACTAATAAATCTTCACTTAGTGGATGGAAAACATCTTGTAATGCTACTCTTCCTTCAATTCTGTCACTTAAAGATTCTACAATCTCATCATTTTTCTTCAATGGAGTAACATCTAATCCTCTTAAAGTACCACAATCATCTTCGTTGATTATAACATCTTGTGAGACGTCAACTAAACGACGAGTTAAATACCCAGCATCTGCAGTTTTTAAAGCCGTATCTGCTAAACCTTTACGAGCACCGTGAGTAGAGATAAAATATTCAAGAATTGATAATCCTTCCTTAAAATTCGAAAGAATTGGATTCTCAATAATTTCACCACCACCTGCAGTTTATTTTTTTGGTTTTGCCATTAATCCACGCATACCGGTTAACTGACGAATCTGTTCTTTAGACCCCCTAGCCCCAGAATCTAACATCATATATACAGAGTTAAATCCTTGTTGATCTTCACGTAAGCGTTTCATAGATAACTCAGTTAATTGATTATTGGTTCTACCCCAAATATCAATAACTTGATTATAACGCTCTTTTTGCGTTAACATACCCATGTTATAATTCATAACAATTCCATCAACCTCACTATTAGCCTCAGCAATCATAGATGATTTTTCTTCTGGAATAATAATATCTCCTAAACTGAAAGATAACCCACCTTGAAAGGCAAATTTATATCCCATGTTTTTAATTTCATCTAGAAAATTTCCTGTGGTTGGAATATCTGTAACTTTTAAAATACCCCCAATAATTCCACGAAGAGATTTTTTAGTTAATACTTCGTTGATATAACCAGCTTCCTCAGGCACAACTTCATTAAATAAGACTCTACCAACAGTAGTTTCAATAATTTTTATCACTGAATTACCTGCTTCGTCTATATCTTTTGTTCTAACTTTAATCCCTGCATTTAATTCAACCTTTTCTTCGTTAAAGGCAATAGTTACCTCCTCTGGAGAATAAAAAGTTAACCCTTCACCTTTTACAGGAACAGCTTTAGTTGATTTTCTTTCTTTAGTCATGTAATACAGACCTAATACCATATCTTGAGAAGGAACTGTTACTGGAGCACCGTTCGCAGGATTTAAGATATTATGAGAAGCCAACATTAATAATTGTGCTTCTAAAATAGCTTCAGGTCCTAATGGAAGGTGAACAGCCATTTGATCTCCATCAAAATCGGCATTGAAGGCAGTACATACTAGTGGATGTAATTGAATTGCTTTACCTTCAATTAATTTTGGTTGGAATGCTTGAATACCTAAACGGTGTAATGTAGGAGCACGGTTTAATAGAACCGGATGTCCTTTAATTACATTTTCTAAAATATCCCAAACAACTGGTTCTTTTCTATCTATAATTTTCTTTGCAGATTTTACAGTTTTTACAATTCCTCTTTCAATTAATTTTCGAATTACAAAAGGCTTGTAAAGTTCAGCTGCCATTTCTTTAGGAATACCGCATTCAGACAATTTTAATTCAGGTCCAACAACAATTACTGAACGTGCAGAATAATCAACACGTTTTCCTAATAAATTCTGACGAAAACGACCTTGTTTACCTTTCAAAGAGTCAGACAATGACTTTAATGGTCTGTTAGATTCTGTTTTTACAGCTGATGATTTACGTGTATTGTCAAACAATGAATCTACAGATTCTTGTAACATACGTTTCTCATTACGCAAAATTACCTCTGGAGCTTTGATCTCCATTAGTCTTTTTAAACGATTATTTCTAATGATTACTCTACGGTATAAATCATTTAAATCTGAAGTTGCAAATCTACCTCCATCTAAAGGAACTAATGGACGAAGTTCAGGTGGGATTACCGGAACTACTTTCATAATCATCCACTCTGGTCTATTTTCTCTATTTTTTTGAGAATCTCTGAATGCTTCTACTACATTTAATCTTTTTAAAGCCTCAGCTTTACGTTGCTTAGAAGTTTCAGTATTCGCTTTATGTCTTAATTCATATGATAATTCATCTAAATCTATTCGAGCTAATAAATCAATTAAACATTCTGCTCCCATTTTAGCAATAAACTTCGTTGGGTCAGTATCATCTAAATAAGCATTTTCCTGCGGAAGCGTTTCTAAAATATCTAAATACTCTTCCTCAGTTAAAAAGTCCATTTTTTGTAATGGCTCTCCTTCAATATTTTTTGCAATACCTGGTTGGATTACTACGTATCTTTCGTAGTAGATAATCATATCTAACTTCTTAGATGGTAATCCTAATAAGTATCCCATTTTATTAGGTAAAGATCTAAAGTACCAGATATGAGCTACAGGAACAACTAGGTTGATGTGTCCAACTCTATCTCTTCGTACTTTCTTTTCAGTAACCTCAACTCCACATCGATCACAAACAATTCCTTTGTATCGAATTCTCTTATACTTACCACAAGCACATTCAAAGTCTTTTACAGGACCAAAAATACGCTCACAGAAAAGACCGTCTCTTTCGGGCTTATGCGTTCGGTAATTGATAGTTTCTGGTTTTAACACCTCTCCTTTAGATGTGCCTAAAATAGATTCTGGTGATGCTAAACCAATTGAGATTTTATTAAACTTTTTTACAGTGTACTTCTCGTTTTTTCTTGCCATGGTAATGGTATCGAATTAAATTGGGTCTCAGACCCTTATTAAATAAGTATGTCTCTAAGTATGTGAAATCATACCTAGAAACATACTGTAAATTTATTCTTCTAGTTTTAGATCTAAACCTAAACCTTTTAACTCATGCATTAATACATTGAAAGATTCTGGTAAACCTGGTTCTGGCATAGTTTCACCTTTAACAATACTTTCGTATGTTTTAGCTCTACCCATAACATCATCAGATTTTACTGTTAGAATTTCTCTCAAAATGCTTGAAGCTCCATAGGCTTCTAATGCCCAAACTTCCATCTCACCAAAACGCTGACCACCAAATTGTGCCTTACCACCTAATGGTTGTTGAGTAATCAACGAATAAGGTCCAATAGAACGTGCATGCATTTTGTCTTCAATCATGTGACCTAACTTGATCATATAAATAACACCTACTGTAGCTGGTTGATCGAAACGTTTTCCTGTTCCACCATCATAAAGGTATGTATGACCAAATCTTGGTACTTGTGCTTCATCTGTAAATCCATTTATTTGATCTAAAGAAGCTCCATCAAAAATTGGAGTAGCGTATTTTCTGTCTAATTTTTGTCCAGCCCAACCAAGAACTGTTTCATAAATCTGACCGATATTCATACGAGATGGTACACCCAAAGGATTTAACACTATGTCAACTGGTGTTCCATCTTCTAAAAATGGCATATCTTCTTGACGAACAATACGAGCAACAATACCTTTGTTTCCATGTCGTCCAGCCATTTTATCACCTACTTTTAATTTACGTTTCTTAGCAACATAAATCTTAGCTAATTTTAAAATTCCTGCTGGTAATTCATCTCCTACAGATATTGTAAACTTCTCTCTTCGTAATACACCTTGTAGGTCATTTACCTTAATTTTATAGTTGTGAATTAATTCACTAACATGAGAATTTATTTTTGCATCTGTTGTCCAGGTTCCTGAAGTTAAATGCACATAATCATCAACTGCATTTAGCATCTTGAGTGTATACTTTTTACCTTTTGGTAATACTTCTTCACCTAAATCATTGAATACTCCTTGAGAAGTTTTTCCACTAACTAATTGAAATAGCTTTTCAACTAAGTTTTCTTTAAGAACTTCAAACTTTGAAACAAAAGACGATTCTAAAGAAGCTACTGCTTCTTTGTCTTTAATTCTCTTAGTCTTGTCTTTAACAGCTCTTCTAAATAACTTTTTATCGATAACTACACCTCTTAAAGATGGAGAAGCTTTTAGAGATGCATCTTTTACATCACCTGCTTTATCTCCAAAAATTGCTCTAAGAAGTTTTTCTTCTGGTGTTGGATCAGATTCACCTTTTGGAGTAATCTTACCAATTAAAATATCTCCTGGATTTACCTCTGCTCCTATTCTTATCATTCCGTTTTCATCGAGATCTTTAGTAGCCTCCTCAGAAACATTAGGAATATCATTAGTTAACTCTTCTGTTCCTAATTTTGTATCACGAACATCTAAAGAATATTCATCTATATGTATAGAAGTAAAAATATCTTCACGAACTACTTTTTCAGAGATTACAATTGCATCCTCAAAATTATACCCTTTCCAAGGCATAAAGGCTACTTTCATATTTCTTCCAAGTGCTAATTCTCCTTTTTGTGTTGCATATCCCTCACAAAGAACTTGACCTTTTTCAACTCTATCACCTGAACTTACAATCGGCTTAAGGTTTATACATGTTCCTTGATTGGTTTTTCTAAACTTAATTAAGTCATAAGATTTTTCATCAGAATCAAAACTTACCAGCTTTTCTTGGTCTGTCCTATCATACTTGATGGTAATCTTATTTGCATCTACATATTCAACAACTCCAGCTCCTTCTGCATTAATTAAAATTCTAGAGTCCTTAGCTACTCTTCTTTCTAATCCAGTTCCAACAATTGGAGATTCTGGACGTAATAAAGGAACAGCTTGACGCATCATGTTTGATCCCATTAATGCACGGTTAGCATCATCATGTTCTAAGAAAGGTATCAAAGAGGCTGATATTGATGCTATTTGATTTGGAGCAACGTCCATATAATCAATAGTATCAGGAGTAACTACTGGGAAATCTCCTTCCTCACGAGCAATCACTTTGTCTCCTGTAATAGCTCCATTGTTATCTAAACCTAAGTTAGATTGAGCAATTTTTTTACCCTCTTCTTCTTCAGCACTTAAATAAATAGGTGCTTTTTTAACATCAACAGCGCCTTTGGTTACTTCTCTATATGGTGTTTCTATAAAACCTAGGTTATTTACTTTCGCAAATACAGATAAGGAAGATATTAAACCGATATTTGGACCCTCTGGTGTTTCAATCGGACATAAACGGCCATAATGTGTATAATGAACATCACGTACCTCAAATCCTGCTCTTTCTCTGGATAAACCTCCAGGCCCCAAAGCAGATAATCTACGTTTATGAGTAATTTCAGCTAATGGATTTGTTTGATCCATAAATTGAGATAACTGATTAGTTCCAAAAAATGAATTAATTACAGAAGACAATGTCTTTGCATTAATTAAATCAATTGGAGTAAACACCTCATTATCTCGAACATTCATTCTCTCACGAATAGTTCGAGCCATACGAGCTAAACCTACACCAAACTGACTAGCAAGTTGTTCTCCTACTGTTCTTACACGACGGTTAGAAAGGTGATCGATATCATCTACTTCTGCTTTAGAATTAATTAGTTCAATTAAATATTTTATGATTGTTATAATATCTAATTTGGTTAATACTTTTTGATTGATATCAATATCTAAACCTAATTTTGTATTCATTCTGAAACGTCCAACTTCACCTAGATTGTAACGTTGCTCAGAGAAAAATAATTTATCAATAATTCCTCTTGCAGTTTCCTCATCTGGTGGCTCAGCGTTTCTTAATTGTCTATAGATATGCTCAACAGCCTCTTTTTCTGAGTTTGTTGGGTCTTTTTGAAGCGTATTGTGGATGATAGCGTAATCAGCTTGTTGATTATCTTCTTTGTGAAGTAATACTGTTTTCGCTCCAGCTTCAATAATTTCTTCTATATGTTCTTTTTCAATAATTGTATCACGATCGAAAATAATTTCATTTCTTTCAATTGATACTACTTCTCCAGTATCTTCATCTACGAAGTCCTCAAACCATGTTTTTAATACTCTTGCAGCTAATTTTCTTCCTAGAACCTTTTTTAATCCAGCTTTTGAAACTTTAACTTCTTCAGCTAAATCAAAAATTTCTAAAATATCTTTATCCCTTTCAAAACCGATGGCTCTGAAAAGAGTAGTTACAGGTAATTTTTTCTTTCTATCAATATAAGCATACATTACTTGATTGATATCGGTAGCAAATTCTATCCAAGAACCCTTAAAAGGAATTACTCTTGCAGAATATAATTTTGTACCGTTTGCGTGATAAGATTGTCCAAAGAATACCCCAGGAGATCTGTGTAGTTGAGATACTACAACTCTTTCTGCACCATTAATCACAAATGTTCCAGAATTGGTCATATAAGGAATAGTCCCTAAATAAACATCTTGAACAATTGTTTCAAAATCTTCGTGCTCTGGATCTGTACAATACAGTTTAAGACGAGCTTTTAAAGGTACACTGTGAGTTAATCCTCTTTCGATACATTCTTGAATGCTATATCTTGGTGGATCTACAAAGTAGTCTAAAAATTCTAATACAAAGTTGTTACGAGTATCCGTAATTGGAAAGTTATCCATGAAGGTTTTGTATAAACCTTCTTCTCCTCGCTCTTCAGCTTTTGTTTGTAACTGGAAAAAATCTTGAAAAGATTTTACTTGAATATCCAAAAAATCAGGATAATCTGTTCCAAGTTTTGAAGATGCGAAATTGATTCTTTCTAAAGTGTTTTTCGTTGCCAAAAGAGAATGTTTTTTTGATTAAAAATCTGAATTTAATAAAGAACGAATATATACACAAAATGGTTTAGGTCTAAGAATCTTGATTCTTAGTACCTAAACCTTAGTTTGTTAGGTATGTTAAAGCTTATTTAAGCTCAACCTCAGCTCCTGCTTCTTCCAAAGATTTCTGAAGACCTTCTGCTTCATCTTTAGAAACACCTTCTTTAATAGGTGCAGGTGCGCTATCAACGATACCTTTAGCTTCTTTTAATCCTAAACCAGTTAATTCCTTAACTAATTTTACAACTGCTAGTTTAGAACCACCTGCTGCTTTTAAGATTACATCAAATTCTGTTTGCTCTTCGGCTGCATCGCCACCTCCAGCTGCTGGTCCAGCAACTGCAACAGCTGCTGCTGCTGGTTCGATACCATACTCATCTTTTAAAATACCAGCCAATTCATTAACCTCTTTTACAGTTAAGTTAACTAATTGTTCTGCGAAATCTTTTAAATCTGCCATTTCAATTGTTTTAAAAATTTTTATTATTTAGTTTATTAATGCGCTAATTTATTTATCTGATAGTGTTTGTAAAATACCAGATAGTTTACCACCACTTGACTGCAATGCTGAAATAACATTTTTAGCAGGTGATTGTAATAATGTAATAATATCTCCAATAAGTTCATCTTTAGACTTCACATTTACAAGAGATTCTAGTTGATTATCTCCAACATAAATAGCCTCTTCAATGTAAGCACCTTTTAATAAAGGTTTGTCTGATTTTTTTCTGAACTCTTTAATAACTTTGGCAGGTGCATTACTTGCCTCAGAAATCATTAAAGATGTATTACCTTTTAATATATCTTGTAATTCTCCAAACTCCTTATCAGAAGCTTCCATTGCTTTTGAAAGCAATGTGTTTTTTACAACAGCTAGTTGAACGTTTGCTTTAAAGCAAGCTCTACGCAAGTTTGATGTAGCTAAAGCATCTAATCCAGATATATCTGCTAAATAGATGGTATTAGTTCTTGCTAACGTAACTGTTAAATCTTGTATTACTTGTGATTTTTCTTCTCTAGTCATAATGATACATTTTAACTGCTTACGAAACAGATTTTACATCAACTTCAACACTAGGACTCATTGTAGAGCTCATAAAAACGCTCTTAATGTATGCTCCTTTTGATGCCGTTGGTTTCAATTTAATAATTGTTTGTAATAACTCATTTGCATTTTCTGCAATCTTATCAGCATCAAAAGAAGATTTAGCTACTGCAGCATGAATGATCCCTGTTTTATCAACTTTAAAATCAATCTTACCTGCTTTTACCTCTTTTACTGCTTTTGCAACATCCATAGTTACAGTACCTGTCTTTGGGTTAGGCATTAAACCTCTTGGACCTAAAACTCTTCCTAAAGGACCTAATTTACCCATAACACTAGGCATTGTGATAATCACATCTACGTCTGTCCAACCTCCTTTAATTTTTTGAAGGTATTCATCTAAACCAACATAATCAGCACCTGCTTCTTGAGCTTCGGCTTCCTTATCTGGTGTAACTAATGCAAGCACCTTTACATCTTTCCCTGTTCCGTGTGGAAGTGTCACTACACCTCTAACCATTTGGTTAGCTTTACGTGGATCTACTCCTAAACGAACAGCGATATCTACAGATGCATCAAACTTTACATTAGTAATTTCTTTGATTAAAGCAGAAGCAGCATTTAAATCTAAAGATTTAGTGCCATCTAGCTTTGCGTGAGCTTCTTTTTGCTTTTTTGTTAATCTTGCCATCTTACTAGTTTTTATAAAGTTTATGCTGGTGCATTACCTTTAACTGTTAATCCCATAGAACGAGCTGTACCAGCAATCATTTTCATTGCAGACTCTACAGTAAATGCGTTTAAATCTACCATTTTATCTTCAGCAATTACTTTGATCTGATCCCAAGTTACAGACGCTACTTTTTTTCTGTTAGGTTCTCCAGAACCTTTCTTGATTTTTGCCGCTTCCATTAGTTGTACTGCAGCTGGTGGTGTTTTTACAATAAATTCAAATGATTTATCTTTATAAACACTAATAACAACAGGCAAAATTTTACCTTGCTTGTCTTGAGTTCTAGCATTGAATTGCTTACAGAACTCCATAATATTTACACCTGCAGCACCTAGAGCGGGTCCAACCGGTGGCGATGGATTCGCGGCACCTCCCCTAACTTGTAATTTAACTACTTTACTTAACTCTTTTGCCATTTTAATAAATGTTTAAAGTGACATGTTTTTTAATTGGAAGCCAAAAAACATATCGGTATATATTTGTGTAACAATTATATTTTCTCTACTTGCATATAGCTAAGTTCCAATGGTGTTTTACGACCAAAAATCTTAACCATAACTTCTAATTTTCTCTTTTCTTCGTTCACTTTCTCGATAGTACCATCAAAACCATTGAAAGGTCCATCAATCACTTTTACAGTTTCTCCTGATGTAAAAGGAATAGCAATATTTTCATCTTGGATGGCTAATTCATCAACTTTCCCAAGCATTCTATTAACCTCTGATCTTCTCATAGGAACTGGCTCACCACCTTTTTTCTCTCCAAGAAAACCAATAACTCCAGTAATGGATTTAATAACGTGAGGAACTTCCCCAGCTAAATTTGCTTCTACCATGATGTATCCTGGAAAATAAACCTTTTCCTTATTTATTTTCTTACCATCACGAATTTGAATTACTTTTTCTTTAGGAACCAAAACCTGACTCACAAAATCTGAAAGTCCAAGACGAGAAATTTCAGTCTCTATATAAGACTTAACTTTATTTTCTTGACCTCCGATTGCTCTTACAACATACCATTTCATTACTGAGTCAGTCATCATTAATTGGATTTAAACATTCCGAAAAAATTATCTAACCCTGATTGAAAAACATAATCAACACCAGCTACAGCAAGTGCAAAAACAATCGTAAAGATTGCAACTGTAACAGTAGTTTTTTGAGCATCTTTACTAGACGACCAAGTCATGTGATTATTTAATTCTTCGAAAGAGTCTTTTATATATTGTATAAACTTCATTTGTTTAATATTTGCACGGATTGAGGGACTCGAACCCCCGACACCTGGTTTTGGAGACCAGTGCTCTACCAGCTGAGCTAAACCCGTCTCTATTCATTCATAAAGGCATCCTGATAAATCAGGACACCTTAATGATTGATTTTATTATTGTTAATTAAAAAAACTATTCTAAAATCTCAGTTACTTGACCAGCTCCTACGGTTCTACCACCCTCACGGATTGCGAAACGTAAACCAACATTCATTGCAATAGTATTAATTAATTCAACTGTTATAGTTAAGTTATCACCAGGCATAACCATTTCAACTCCATCTGGCAAATTAATTGTTCCAGTAACGTCAGTTGTTCTTACATAGAACTGTGGACGATAGTTGTTGTGGAATGGTGTGTGACGACCACCTTCTTCTTTTTTAAGAACATAAACCTCAGCTTTGAACTTAGAGTGAGGAGTAACAGATCCAGGTTTAGTAATTACCATACCTCTTTTGATATCTGTTTTTTCAATACCTCTTAATAAGATACCTGCATTATCTCCAGCTTCTCCTCTATCAAGAATTTGACGGAACATTTCAATACCAGTAATAGTTGAAGTTAACTTCTCAGCTCCCATACCGATAATCTCAACTGGATCTCCAGTATTTGCGATACCAGTTTCTATTCTACCAGTAGCAACAGTACCACGACCAGTAATAGAAAATACATCTTCAATTGGCATTAAGAAATCTTTATCAACCTCTCTTAATGGTTCTTCAATCCATGAGTCAACAGATTCCATTAATTCTAAAACAGTATCTACCCATTTTTTCTCACCATTTAATGCTCCTAATGCAGAACCTGCAATTACAGGACCATTATCTCCATCGTATTCATAGAAAGAAAGTAATTCTCTTACTTCCATGTCTACTAATTCAATTAATTCTTCATCATCAACCATATCTACCTTATTCATAAAAACAACCATACGAGGAATACCTACCTGGCGTCCAAGAAGGATGTGCTCACGAGTTTGTGGCATTGGTCCATCCGTAGCAGCAACAACTAAAATTGCACCATCCATTTGAGCGGCACCTGTTACCATGTTCTTAACGTAATCCGCGTGACCTGGACAATCTACGTGTGCATAGTGACGATTTGCTGTTTGATACTCTACGTGAGAAGTATTAATTGTAATACCTCTTTCTTTTTCTTCTGGAGCATTATCGATTTGATCGAAATCTTTAGCTTCAGACAAACCTGCGTCCGCCAAAACTTTTGTGATAGCTGCAGTTAATGTAGTCTTTCCGTGATCTACGTGTCCAATAGTACCTATGTTAAGGTGTGGTTTTGAACGGTCAAAATTTGCTTTTGCCATGATTATTAATTTTAATTCTAGTTAAATATATATATTAGTGTCTAATAAATTCTTCTTTTGAGCCAGCGACGGGATTTGAACCCGTGACCTCATCCCTACCAAGGATGCGCTCTACCAACTGAGCTACACCGGCTTGGAAAAATTTGAGAAAATACCCCTATTTAGGCAATAACTCAAGATAATATCATGATCACTCACAATAAATTACCTTTTTTAATCATGAGATAGATTTTAATTAACAATACTTTTAAATTAATGAAAGCAAGAAAAATAATCGATTTCAATTATTAATTAAATTTTGTGGGGAGAGCAGGATTCGAACCTGCGAAGACATAGTCAACGGAGTTACAGTCCGTCCTCGTTGGCCGCTTGAGTATCTCCCCAAATCTCATTATTTAAATGAACGTAATGTTAATGTTTTTGAGCCGATGGAGGGACTCGAACCCACGACCTGCTGATTACAAATCAGCTGCTCTAGCCAGCTGAGCTACATCGGCTGTTTTTAAACAAAAACAATCCGTTATTTCTAACGGACTGCAAATGTAATAAGTTTTTTTAATTTCTAAAACTTTTTTATACTTTTTTATGCTTTTTATATAGCTATTGAATCTCTTAATTTTTCTTTTGATTTTTTGAGCCTTCTTTTTAATGTTTCTACACCAGTACTTATTCCCTCCTCAAAACTTTTAAATTGTTTTTTTACAACCAACTCATTTCCAGGAATGTTTATTTTTATCTCGGTTATTTTATTTTCTTTATCACTTGAGTTATCTAATTTAAAAAACACTTCTGCTTTCAAAATCTTATCATGGAATTTTGTTAAAGAGGCTACTTTCTTCTCTGCAAAATGTAACAAATTACTTGCGGCATTAAAATTTACTGACTGGATTGATACTTTCATAAATTTTTATTTTTAGTGCTCCTAGGATGAGCTTGTTTGTACACTTTTTTTAATTGCTCCAAGCTGTTATGTGTATAAACTTGGGTAGAGGCTAAACTTGAATGTCCTAACAATTCTTTAACCGAATTTAAATCTGCCCCTTCATTTAATAAGTGAGTTGCAAAAGAATGCCTCAAAATGTGAGGACTTTTCTTCAATTTCGAAGAGACCACACTAAAGTAATTATTAATAACCCTATATACAAGGGTTTCATATAATTTATTGCCTTTTTTAGTCAAAAACAAATAATCTTCTGAGCTATTCATAAGAACTCTATGTTTTAAATAGGCAGCTAAACTTTTCATAACACTAGGGAGTAATGGAAGTAATCGTTCTTTATTTCTCTTTCCTATTACTTTTAATTGTTTTTCAGAAAAATTTATAGAACTTCTTTTAAGATGAATCAGCTCTGCCCTTCTCATTCCTGTGGAATAAAAAAGCTCCACAATCAACTTATTCCTCAAAGATTCAAAAGAGTCGTTAGTAGTTATATTTGACAAAACTTCATTAACTTCCTTTACAGAAAAAGGAACTTGAATTTTTTTTGGTGTCTTTAATGCTTTGTGACCTGAGAGAGGATTATTTTGAATAGTTTTAATTTTTTGTAAATACTTGTAAAAAGATTTTAAAGAACTTATTTTTCTGTTAATACTTCGATTACTTATCTTGTCTTCAACTAATTTAACAACCCAAGACCTT
>Ga0228670_1000933_pt1 | contig 14194 bp, 3 predicted proteins | sample 85DmetaG_FD_182785 | JGI IMG/M metagenome (GOLD analysis project Ga0228670, IMG submission 182785) | Seawater microbial communities from Monterey Bay, California, United States - 85D | ecosystem: Environmental > Aquatic > Marine > Coastal | place: USA: California | collected 2016-10-13
AATATAGCTTACAGTTTAAAACAAGAAATAGATACGTTATGATAAATATTGTAGTTAAAAGCTTGTTCTCTTGTAAAGGGGCTTTATGGTTGCCAGTAGGTAATCATAAAGTTAACGGCTACATTAAAGACAACAAGGAAGTAAAAGTAATATTGGAAGATACTAAAGAATCCATGACATTTAAAACAAAAGAAGATTGGGTAAAATCACATGGATTTACAGGTCAAAAAGAGTACAGAAATGTTCATCCGGATTATAAAAATATTCCAACGTACAAATTAGCCTATTTTAAATGGGAACCAAAATAAAAAGGGAGTAGCTAAATAAGGCTACTCCCATTTTTTTTACTTTTCAGAAAAAATTTGACTTTTCACTACCTTTTTTGGAAGTTTAAGTTCTGCTGAACATCTGTATCTAATTTATTTATTAAAGGAATTAAATCTTCTATTCTTTTTCTTATTTTATATTGATTTTTCCTTTTTCCAGCATCATAAACCTCTGTGGGACTAGTGGCCTGCAATATTAGGTCCATTATCTTTTCAGTAGTTGACAGCGCTATAGCAGGACTCCTTAAAGTTCTATGAGTTTCATTAGGGTTTGCAAATGTAAACAGTTCAGAATAGAGTCTACGTGCAAAGAAAGCTGTATGTAAGGCTAACTGATCATCATCATCATCTACCGCAGCATGAGCTAAGCTTGACAATATTAAAGCTCCTGCAATTAAAGATGCCTCTAGGACAGTCTTTTTTACATTTCCTTTTTCATAATCAGTAAGCTCATTCCAGTTTTCAGGAAAGCTTAACAACTTCATTGCTCCAAAATCTTTTCTTACCTCGTTCAAGAGCCTTACTGTAGTTGTATACATACCTTCCTCAAACTGACCAGTCTGCCTATTAAAGTATCTTTGCTCAATATCTAATTTAGAATACTCAGTACCAACTTTTGCCATACCTCTATATCTAGCTTGAAGTCCTGGAACTAACCACCCTCTCATATGCATAGCGTAACTACCCATTATAGTCCTCTCAACTCTAGATTTGTTTTGGCTATCATAATTACCATACATTCTTCTATTAGTTGCCTGTACTAATCTTGATATTTTTTGCATATCATTTGTGCCAAGACCAGTAGTAGCGTCTGTAGAATGAGCTCCTTTAACAAAAGAAATTTTGCCATTCTCAACAATCATAGCCTCATCAACACTCATAGCCTCTTCTCTTTTAACAACTTTTCCTTCTTTATTAATGTATTCTCCTTTGCTGTTTTTTACTTTTATATTGTCAAGAACCGAATACATTGCGATACTCTGAACACCATGTTCTCCAGCTTGACTTAGCGCAAACATAGCTCCTCCATTTGCAAGTCTTTTAGCTCTATTGTTTTTAACAAACTTGATATCAGATGCATTCCAATCCGCAAAAGCGTTTAGGTGTTCCGCAATAACATTTGTTCTTGATTTTGGCCGCACACCACCTATATCTTTTGTTATATTTGCAATGTCAGAGTTGTACTTTTTTGTACCTCTAAGTCTGTTTTTGGCCCCAAACCTTCCTGTTTCACCACCTGCAGTTTCTATCCAGCTCATTGCAGTACCTTGCATTAAGTTGGCTCCTGCAGCTAAGTAGTTAAAAGACAGGTTAAGATATGAAACATAAGATTTTGCTTGTTTTGCAAGCTTTACGTTTCCAGGATCACCCTTCATTGATACCCCATAAACTCTATGCTCAACAAGGTCTTGCAAGTTTTGCATTAAGTTAGAATCTCTACCAGAGTGCTCTACTGCTTCTTCATTAGAGTTTTTATCAATCTTTAATAAGTGCTTACCTAATGTTCTTTGTTGTATTTGAGATGCTGCAACAGACTCTGAAAGAGCTTCTAAAGTTACAGCAACTTCAGACTTGGACCTGTAATTGTTTGTATTATTAAAATCAATAACGGCAATAGATAATAAATCTAAAGATTTGTCAGCCATCTCCATATCATGTCTGTAGTGAATAGGTATAACCTGTCTTTCTCTACCTTGCTCATCAGTAATAACTTCTATAGTCTTGCTGTCTTTTTGTGCTTCTAAACGGTCTTTAATGTCTCCAAGGTCAGTATCATTCTCCTGTAGCTTAAATGCATCTCTAAAAGATCCTGTCATAGTTGCACCAAGGCCATTTTCAGCTATACGCTCTACTGCAGACTTGTTCATACTTGCAATATCAAATCCAAGTTTTGCAAATCCAGGAACCATTTCATCTCTTCTTGTCTGGTTATCTATTAAGAAATCATAAACTTCTTCAACAATAGTTCCGGCATATTTACCTTCTTTTATCTCCTTATATTGCTTTGGAGAAGATACTTTGTTTACAAGCCTTCCTGATAATTCACCATGCCTGTTTAGTTCAAGCATTGGGGCATACTGCTTTTTCATATCAGTTTCTTTTCCAAACTCATTTTGTAGCCTTTCAAATAACTCGCTAGCAGTATTCCTTTCATTAATAGTTTCCCTCATTACCCTGTAATCAGCTTCATCTAAAAGCTCAACAGCAAAAGCAATAGTGTCATTGTTTATATCTCTAGGGTTAACAAACCAAGATTCTAAAAGGTTTATATCTCTTGGAGAACTAGTGAGTAGATTTGTTAAGTATCTCTTAGATTCAATCTCTATTTCACCTCTGTTCTGACCAATGTAATCTTCTATGTATTTTTTCTTTTCTGCAGCCATCTCTTTAGCAGATAGCTTGTCAGAATACATTTCCTTGCCTCTTCTAATCCACTCTTTTTCAGCATCAAGCCTGTATGCTGCTTCAATTTTATCAAAACCAGGCAACATTTTTTCTACTAGTAACTCTCTAGACATGTCAGTGTACATAGTGTTTATTCTTGCCATATTTTGTATAGCCTCACCAATAACTGCAGCTTCTTCTTTTAAGTTTTCATCCTCAATAAACTCTACTTGTACATCCTTTATAAGCTCAAAGGAATCCATAGAGTCTTTTATTTTATTAAGAGTGTTTAAGTTCTTTGGAATGTTTCCAGCTTGCATTTCATTTAAGTAATGCAATGCGCTGTCTGTCATAGACTTTGATGATTTAGCAAACTCAACTAAAGCTTTATCAACTTTAAAACGCTCCATTTTTTTCACAAGAGCTTCAAGGTCTTTAATGCTTTTTTCAATCTTGGGTGTCTTCTTAACGGACCTAGCAAGCCTGTTTATCTTCTTGTTCATTACAACAGTAGCTTTCCTAACAATCTTCTTCTTCTTATCCAACTGGACATCACTAATAGTGTCAGATGTTTCTACTGCAGAAATACCAAGTTTCATGTTTCTGGCCGCAGTATCAATTATATGCTGCGGCCATTTGTTATCATTTTCAAGGTACATTCTTCTTGCACCATTCTCAGATCCTGTTTCTGCTTGAGCTACCTTAAAGGCCTCGTCAGTTTTTAATATACAACTCTCCATTATTTATTTTTTATTGTCCACATTTTCTTCTGTTAGCATCAACATCTTCATCACTTACAGTTTTCTTTTTAGCTTCTTCATTGCTATATTTACCCTCAATTGGCAATGGGTAAGTTGATAATGATCCTGCAAGCTCTAAAGTATTATCTAGCAAAGTTACATTATTTTGAGCAAAAACAGAAGTGTTTGAATCAGAATTGTACTCTCTCATCTTAGCGTTTTTACCACCTTTAATTCCTAAAGTGTTTGTCTTTATATATACTGCAACTCTAGAGCCTTCTTCTCCAGCTTGATAGCCATTTAGTTTAAAAAGAGAAATATTATTGTCATCGTTTTTTACTTTTAAGTATCTTCTAAACTCATCCTCCCCAAAAGTATTTTGTCCAATTATATAACCTTCACCTAAAGAGGAATCAACAACAAAAGCTTCACTTTTTGGTATCTTTATCTTGTTATTGTCTTTGATAATAAAAGCTTCACTTACTTTTTTACCAGATGCAACAGGGACTAAGGTGTTATCTCTGTATCCGTTTTTGTAAATGTAGTCTGCAGCTCCATGAAGAGCAGTAACGTCTTGTAACGTATTCTTTTTGGCTTTAATAAACTCAGAATAACCATTAGCTAGCATCCAAGAGGTTGGTATGTGCTCGTAAAAAGAACCCATATTTTGCCTAAATCCAGACTCATGGTAAGAGTACTTTATTAAGTCTTCTCCTAGTTTCTTGTCATAATCCAAAAGCTCTTCCCATGCAAGATATAAATCATCTTTATCTTCTTTATCAAGACTTTTTCCAACCATAGTTATACTTGCAGGATTACCATAAGAGCCATCTTTGACATCTAAAGCTTGTAAGAACATATTACCACCTACTTCATCACTTGCCCTTGCTGCTTTAACTCTACTTTGTATAGATTTTATTCCTTTGTTTTCATCTCCATATAAAAGCTCCTTAAGTTCTTCTGGAGAACTAACAGAAACTCCAGAGCTTGATACTAAATAAGCCATAATCTCTCTAGATATATTATCTGCAAACTCATTATCATTTCTATTGTTAAGCAAAAATGGCTTTCCTGAATCTGCAGCGATGCTGTTTAACAAGTTTATAAAAGCAGGTGTTTCAGACATAAAGAATTGGCTGTAAAGTTCTGCTGCAAGGTTTACAGAGTTTTCATGGTATGTACCAATCATCTTTTTACCATTAAACACAACTTCTCCAAAGTCATTTATCTCATAGCCCATCATTTCATCAAATCCAGATATTTGGTTGTCAACTACAATTTTATCTATAAGATTGTTTGCTGACCTTGCAGAGTTTAGATTTTTAGTAGCTCCATTAACATCAGCTTTAGTTGCATTAATAACATCAGTCATTGACTTAGCTTTACCTTGCCACTCAAAGAACTGACCAAGTACTTTTAATTGCATAAAATTGCTTGGGTTCTTTATTTGTTTTACAAGTTCATCTTTAGATACTGATATACCTTCTTTTTCAGACGCTCTTAATTTAGCTAAGTCATTTTTGCCACCATCAAACTTGTAATCAAGAAGTAGTTGATCTAAAGGCTTTATGAGTTTCCCGTTAACAAACTTGTCTTCAGATATTCTGCCTTCAGCCACATTTAACGCTTTAACATAATCCTTTAGTATTGGCTGCCCCATAAAAGCAATAATAAACTCCCTATCAACACCAGCTCTTGCCAATGTAAATGCAGTAGAAGCAGTTACTTGATTAATGTTTGCTCTTGATATGTAAGGATCCTTTGCAGCATCAACAATAGCATTCATTAAAGCTCCTAATGTAGATGATATCGCATAACCATTTTCATCTTTTTCTGAAGATATTAAAGACTCTCCTGTTTCTTGGTCAGTATTTCCTAGCCCTAAAGAGTAATCTTTAAACCTTAAATCTTCATGCAATGACAAAGAGTGGTGCGTCATAAAGTTTGCAATAGCACCAACTAAACTTTTAGCATTGTCAAATGTATTTTTAATATTTAATTGCTCAGTACCTGTAAAGAAGTTTAAGTCAGTAACACTGTCATCTGCAGGGAATAAACCATCTATTCCTTCATCTTTATTTCCAGATATTAAGTTTTCCAACCATGGATCATCTAATGGAGCCATAACATCTACAAAAGACTTTGGGTTTTCAAACATTTCACGCATTAAATCTAACCTTAGATTCTGCATGTTTGCTTTACCTTTCATTGAGGAAGGTATTTTCACAACTTTTCCTAACTCCTCATCAAAAGTTAAATTTGGCAATGTAATATAAGCCTTATCAATATCAAAATCACTACCATTCTTTGAAGTTAATTCAGTATAAGCAATCATTGTATCTCCCATTTCTGGAGGTAATATACCAACTATTTCAAAGCTATCATTAGATGATAAACCTTGATTAGGAATACGGAAACTAAGACCTTTTAAGGTATCACTGTTTATCAATTGCTTTAATTGATTGTGAGTCATGCCTTCTTTATACTTAACTCCACCTTTAGCAAGTATACTAACCATTTTAGTATGAGGCATTAACACTTGGGCAGGCTTAACTTTTCCTTCCTCAAGTCTCATTGGTTGCAATTGCTCTTTAGGATCTTTAAACCAAGCTATATTATTTCTTATTGCAGAGTTTAAATCAACTTCCATACCTAGCATACCAAAGTTTGACAACTGAATAACAGAGCCTCCTAATTGCTTAAGTTTTACAGTCTTTTTTGTAAGGGACGCATTTAGCTTATTTTGTATTTTAGTTCCAAGCTGAGGTAATGCATCTAACTCAATTTCTTGCTCTAATGCATCAAGAATATTTTGAGGGACATCACCTTTAAACTCATTACTTAAGTATTTGTAAAACTTATTTGTATCAGTTATTCTACCTACAGTCTCATCATATCCAACATCTTTTCTTATTTGCTTTGCTTCTATATCTGACAACTTGGAAATAACATCGTGATACATATCAAAAACTTCTTGACCAGTCTTTGTCCCTTTAAAGTACTTCTGATCCATTTTAAGAGCAGCTAACACGTTCTTTGCAGCTTGTGTAGGCACTTGGTTAGGCTTTGTTCCTTTAGCTTTTAAATCTTGCTGTAAATATAATCCGTTGTAAGATAGCTTAACAGGATTAAGTTTAATATCGTCAGTACCTAATACATTGTTGTTGTCATCATGAATTTTAGTAACTCCAGATGCGCCTGCTTTTTTACCGTCAAGAACAATTACGTGGTCAACCTTATCTCTTTTCATTGCAGCTTCTAACCTAGCAAGGCCTGTTCCAGCAATAAGCCCCGGAATAAGTACTGCTTCAGATTGTTTATTGTAATGCATTACCATTATGCCATTCTCAATCTTAGTCTCAGCGTGAACTGTTTTTAGTGGCTGCGCTAATAATTTAATTGCATTTAAAGTAATATTGCCATTTGGATCCTTCTCAGCCCCAGGAGTTAATTGACCGTCACTTACCATACGGTAAGCTTTATCGTGCTCTTCAGTCCACTGTCCTAAACCAGTTAAACGCTCTCTATAAGCATCTAAGGTAATCCAAGCTTGTGCATCAGTCTGGTTTACGCTTAGATAAGGAGCAAATAGGTTTCTAACTTCTTTTTCCCAAGCTCCTGTTTTAACATCTTTTGGAACTGTAATTTCTGTAATGTGCTTTATGTTATCATCATTCATGAAGTATCCAGACTTTACATCGTCAACATTTGCTACAGTTGAACTGGCATAGTGAGTCCTAACTTTATCTCCAAATATTCTAAAATCAGTACCAGAAGCAATAGCTGCAGGAACTCTTTTCATGAAATCACCAAATCCATTACCCTTAAACTTGTAGAGAGCAGGATCACCGTTAAATACTTTTGTTTGCTCAACGTTAGCAACTATAGAGTTTATAGTAAAATCAGCAATAGCTCCAACAATACTATTGTATTTAGATTGTGCAGCTATATTTTTATCTATAGCTCTATTAGTGTACACACCGTCTTTAAGTGATATTACACCATTCTTTACAGCAATTTTAACATCTTTATCTATTGCAGTTTTTAGAGCTTCAGTAACATGCTCAACAACATATTCATTAGACTTTAAGTCCTCTATAAACTTAACAATTTCGTTCTCATTTTTAGGCATTCCAGCTTTAGCTAAGTCTAAATTAGGGAACAAGTACATTCTAAGTCCGTTACCTTTTCCGTCTCCAGGAACACTTTTGTAATGATAGTACATTGTCTGGTCTTCAGGCTTAAGTCCGCCTTCTTTTGTTTGTGCTTTTACAGCCTCTCTTCTTGTTAGCTCATCTTGTAAATACCCTATAAGCACATCTACTGACTGAGGGGCATCAACTTTTTTCTTAATGTTACCATCTTTTAAATCAAAACCAGAGTCTATTAAAGGAACTCCAGTAAAGTAATATTGCTGAGACTTATCTGCTTCAGCAAGACCCATCATTTTACCTTTTAATGTTGAGTTCATTACGTAACTAACCTTGTCCGGATCCTTAAGATTAGAGAATTTATCTCCTTTATCTGACTCACCAAGCTTTTTAGAGTTTCCGTATAGGTTTATTCCAAAAGCTTTCACATTAGCATCATTTTTCAATAAGTGCTTTACCCATAGAGAGTTACCTGCATAAGAAGTTTCTTCTAACCTTTCCAAGAAAGAAGTATCACCTTGTTTCCAAGCTGCAACTTTCTTTGTCATAGAGTTGTTTGCTTGATTAACGTATATTTTATTACCTTCAGGCCCTAAAACCATGCTTTCTCCAGGAACAACTGAGAAATAAGCTTGTGCAGAAGCTAAATCCTCTTTAAAGATGCTCTCAGTAAGTATAAAGCTTGTTACATCTCCTACTTTTTTGCCTCCTAAGTCTGAAAATGCAGAAGTTTTACTTGTAATTGCTCTTGAAATTCTACCGTTTATTTCTTTTAGCGCCCCTATTTTAGATCCTTTCTCTAAAGCTGTGTCATCAATCATCTTGTCTAGAGATTTCTTACTCATCTTTACTCCAAGGCTTTTTAATGAGTTATTAAGAACCTCTTTAGATTTGGTTGCATTCTCATCTTTATTAAGCCTATCAGTGTTGTAAGCCCCTATATAATCTTTGCTTGCATCCTTTATCTCTTTTAGCTTTGCTTCATCATAAACTAAATCATTATCCTCATTAAACGTACCAACTTTTTTAGCAAAATTGTCAGCCCATTCATCAGCAACAATTCTCTTCTTATCCATAGTGTCAGCATCTCCAATCTTTACAGTCATATTCCCATCTGGCTCACCCTCAATCATAAAGTCAAGATACGTTGCTCTACTTCTACTAAATGCTGCAAAAAACTGTGTTTGAACAGTGCTTTTAGTTGCAGCCAACTTATTGTATACGTGAGAAAGCTCTGGTCTATATCTAGAGTCAGACTTTATTTTATCCATCATTAATTGGAACCCGTCTTGTATTTTGCCGTCTTTCTCAATCTGTGTAATTCCTTGTAAGCTTCTTTCTAAAACATTCCAAGTATTACCATAGTTTTTAAATTTAGGTAGCTTAAGATAGGTGTCAGTGTTATATACAGCTTCACCATCCTTCATTTCTTGAATATCTGGAGTTAATGAAACAATAAATTTAATAGTAGAAGTTGCGTTAATCTTTCCGTTAACTTCCCAGTGATTAGTAATAATTGTATTACCTTCATCATCTTCAGTCTCTTCTTCTTTTTTGTTTCTAGCCTGAGTATACTTAAGATCATAAGTCTCAGTAATGTAATTCTCTACTCTTCTCTCAAAGTTTGGTAAATCATTAGCAACTTTTGCAAATCTAAGCACTAACTCACTGTCTCCAGCAGCCTTTGCTTGGTCATAGTAATACTTAAGACCACCTCTAATTTTGCCTACATCAATTTTATCAACATCATTAATGTCTTGAACACCATTCATTGCAAAGAAAGTTAACTGTTTAGTTATTTCTCTAACTTGGCTTGGTGTAAAATCGTCATTCTTTGCTAATCTATAAGCTGTAGCCTTCTTAAGCTCAACATTTTTATTAGCATATTTACCTCTTTCAATATCAGTAAATAATTTCTTTGTGGTAATCTCATTTGAGAATACATTTTTAATCCAAGAAAGCATTCTTTGGAATAGGTCCACAATAGCATTAGGAGCTTCTTCTCTTGCAAAATAGCCTTCAGGATCCATCATAAATACTGCAAACTCATCAGAAAGCATTTCTTCATAATAAAGCTCTGTAGCAACATCTCTATCCACCTCATGCACATCCATAAGCGTTTCTACCATATCATTATCCATAACAAACATATTCTTTGCTTGTTTTGTCAATGAGTCTCTTTGGTTGTCATCAAGCATAGTTCTGAATACAGCATGAAAAGCTTCATGGTATCCTGTCCCATTTTCTGCATATTTACGGGACAATTCAATAAGCCCATTTTGGAATAATCCAATAGCTTTTTCACCACCGTTTAATAGCCTAACATAGTCATCTACTAGCTTTACTCCAATACCTTCTGGTAATATCTTTTTAATATGCTCAGCTTCAGACTCTATGCTTAGCTTAGGAAGAACAGAGTTTCCCTTTATGTATTCTTGAGAATTAAGTAACTCATTTGGAGTACTAAAACTTTTACCTTTGTATTTGTATACACACTTCATTAATGTTCTGTTTTGTTATCGTTAACTTTATCTGAAAGCAATGAGGACACAAGGCTGTCTAAACAGCGATTGCATCCTTCATTTATCATTTCCTGTGCCTCTAAGGCGTATTTTTGTGGAATTATAACTATATCTCCTTTACTGTTTGTTATAGCTATTTCACCTTCTTTTAATTGTATTTTGTCAGCATCCATAAATAACTTTAAAGCTTTAAAATTAGGACTTTTATCTGACATAATACTATATTAGAAGAAGTTTTAATTCTATTTTAGCAAACTCCAGTTTCCTCCCTTAGATATTCCAGAACCTTTACAAGGCTTTCCGGTTTCTTTATCTACAAATTCAACTTTACCACTTTTAATTAACTGGTCTACATTTCTACTTCTTAGTATGTTAGATGCAAGTTTAAAAGGAGAAACGTCAAGACTATCAGTATCACCAAACAATTTGTCAGCATTAGCAATTAAATCATCATTACTTACTGTATCATCATTCCTAGTCTCTGTAAGGTCTTTAGGTAGTACAATATCAACAAATGTATTATTGCTTTCTTCGTAGTCTTCTTCAACTATTGCTTCAGTAGCTTCATCCTGACTAACAGGTTGGTCATTTACAACAGTAGATTGACTAGTAGGCTGGTCAGTTTTCTTTTTTGGTTTAGCTTTTTCTAGAACAGCTTCATCATAAGCTTTATTATCCTCTTGATCTCTCTGTATTTTTGCATTGAAAGAGTTTGGGCCTATTATATTTAGATCTAAAGCATAGTTGTAAGATCCTTTAAGGTTCTCTACAGAGTTGTCTTTAAGCTTTATGTAAAAGTCAAACAACTCTTTTATAGGTACGTCTCTACTGTTAAAATAGGTGTTATTCATATATACCTTAGTGTCAGCCAAAGATTCTCTTATTTTAGAAAAATCTTTTCCATTTTCAAGGTAAAGCCTATACATTTCTGCTTGATTATACAACTGTCTTAATCCTTTTTCAGGATTTCCCCCAAAAGCATTTACAAGAACTTCACTATCTTCATCATAAGAAAAGTCTAAATCACTTCCTTCATTAGCGGCAAGTTCTGAGTCAGAATGATCTTGTATATCAGATAATATAATAGAGACTAAAGACGGAGCTTCATCAGGCAAATATTTAGCCAAATATGTATTTATAACAGTTTTTGGGTCCGTATATGTTGAAGCTTCTCTAGCTTCTTCAGTTTCTACTTTATGTATTTTGTACTTGCCTATAGGAATAGTTACGTCTCCTCCTTGTAGTGATATCTCATCATAAGATTCAGCTATTGAGTTTTTTAGCAAGCTTAAATCTGATATTTCAATTATCAAACCTCTACCTGAAGTATGTTTACTTGAGCCTTTTTTAGACCTTCTAGAGTAATCCCAGGCAACATCTATGTACGGAGTTGTAGATACTCCGGATTGCCTTCCTCCATAGTTTTCTGCAGAAAACAATGTAAGACTTCCATCTTCATTCATTCTGTATTGATTACTATTAACGCCTACACCTCTAAATATTACACCTTCTCTCTCTGCAATCTCTATAGGGTTAGAGTCTAAATGTTTTTGCTCAGCAGAAGCAAAGCGAAGACCGCCTATAAAATCTATTATTTCAAAGTCATCAAAAACAACTTCTTCTTTAGGTTCTAAGCTTTTTAAAGTTTTGCTTTCTTTAATTACATCCGCTATTAATTTGGCATCTTTAGAAGGGTCTAAAACCTTTTTATTTTTAACTGAAACTACTAATCCATTATTGTCAACAACATAACTATTTCCTGCGTGTTCTACTCTTTGCAAAGAAACAGGTTCAGGACGGTCTGCAAACTCAGAGTTAAGCTCATTAAACTGTTCATTACTTAAAGGTATTTCTGATGAAATAAAGTCAAACTTATCTAAGACAGCTTTCCTAGTCTTGTTGCCTTTATCCCATTTCATTATCTTGCCTGTTGCTACAGACATTATCTGTTCTTTTTCATTTACAACATACTGACCTCCTGCATGTTCAACAACTTTAGCTTTACCTTGTTTTATTGCAATGTTAGCAAATATCTTATTTCTATCTACGCCTTCATTTTTAAAAACTTCTACGCCTTTTTTGTTAAATATTTTATTTCCTACAACACTGTATGTTTGCTTTTCTTTTCCTTTTGGAGTGTATGTTACTTCAGTTCCTTTAGGCTGGTCACTAGCTTGTGCTGGTTGAACTAGCTCTGAGAAATACTTGTCAGTTTCTATTATTTTATCAGAATCTAAACTATACAAAGTTTTGTCTATATTAGATTTCCAAGATTCTAAACCCTCAGTATTATCCCCCCTCTTGCTAGCTCTATCTATAAAGGTTTCTTTGTTTGTAGTTACTATCTTATCAAAGTCTGACTCATTTTCTTTTAAAAACATCATGTCAGAAACAACTAACATTTTACCTGTTTTCTTAGATTCAGCTACAGCTTTTTTCCAAACTTTACGCATTGCAGCCTTAAACTCTTCTTCGTTTTCTTCTATTCTCCACTCATTTAAACCTTCACTTGTCTGAGACTCTTTATCAAGACCTAATATTTTAGCTACTTCTGGTTTAAAGTCAGTATCAAAATCTAATACATTGTCAGGGTTAACATTTTTAAATGTAGTCTTTCCTAGTCCTGGATGCCCCCAAACTATTTTATCATTAGCTGATAATCTAACTTCGCTACTTTGCTTTGCTGGCTGCAAAAGACTTAGCGCTTCTTTTTTAGACTTTAAAAACCTTCTTCCCTTTGCACCTTCCATCTTAGAAATTATTCCTTTCTCTTCAAGAAAATTAATAGCAGACTTATCCATTAAATCTAGCCCTAAAATCCTGTTTATTCCTGGATTAGTAGGCTTTTCTAGATTCATGATTTCCGTTAATTTAGAAGAAGATATCTCTACCTCACTAGCTTGTGTTGGTTGGTTAAGTTCAAGCTGCACTTCACCTCTAAAAGTATCTCCATCTTCATCTATGAACTCTACAGTGGCCGCTGCTTTACTAGGGTTATTTTTATCAACTCTAATTTCGTAAACTTTACTAACTTTTGTTCCTTCAGGGATATACTTCTCTGATAACTGATACCCTCTCTTTTCTAAAGCTACTTCTGGCCTAACCCCAGCGGGATTCCTTTGAGAAGAGTCTTTGTGACTCATGTTAAATGTATAAGTAGTTGTTTCTACACTTCCTTTAGTTTTTGTATTTTCAAAATAAGTTTTTGTTCTACCTTTTTTATCTATTACAGTTTCAGAGGTTAACTCAATCTCACCATCTTTTGTTTGCTGACCATCACCTCTACGTAATTGCCTAAAGCCGTCTTCTCTGTCTTTTTTAGATGCACCAGTACTTTCAGGTTTAGAAAAGCTTTCAAGCTCAGGGCTATATGTAACAGTTGGCTGTACAAATAATTTACCACCTGCAGTTTTCTCAACATTAGTTGTTACAATCTTATTGTTATTAATAAAATTCTTGTACTTAGTATCACTTAAATTTTCAGCATCAACTTGTCTTTTTCTGTTAATAGTAATCCAATCAATGAATTGCTGCTTACCTTCTTCAGACTGAAATTGCTTAAGTTTCATTTTAGTCTTACCAAACTGCATGTCAGAACCGTACTCATTACCTTTGCTGTAATATAGTTTACTTCCTTCTTTCTCGCTAGTACTTGAGTATCCTTGGTAAACAATACTACTCACCAAATCTTTTACAGATATTTGATTAAGGTTTACAATGTTTTGAATACCAGAAATCCTTTCATTATCACTTTCTTTTATCAGCTTTTTAAGCTCAGGACTTAAGCCTGAAGCATAAGCATCATCATTACTCATTGCAGCCAAATAAAGCTCATAAACAAGCTCTGCTTCACTATTTGTAATTTTACTTGAATATAGTCTTAGAGGAAATTCAGTACCGTTAGCTGTTCTTGTAACAGCGTATATAGCTCCAGGAGTAGCAGATAAATAATTAATCTTATCACTCTCTTCTTTTTCACTGTTTCTGTAAAATCCTTCTGCATCACCATAAAGAAACTCAACGTCCTCTAAGTTTCCTAAAACATCTGAAACTTGGTTTTGCTTGTAATC
>Ga0228670_1000938_pt1 | contig 14128 bp, 6 predicted proteins | sample 85DmetaG_FD_182785 | JGI IMG/M metagenome (GOLD analysis project Ga0228670, IMG submission 182785) | Seawater microbial communities from Monterey Bay, California, United States - 85D | ecosystem: Environmental > Aquatic > Marine > Coastal | place: USA: California | collected 2016-10-13
GAACCTCTAGCTCCTGTGTTAGACCAGAATCTACCTAATACTGCATTATCTGTGTCAGGGCCTCTAACATCTAACATAGCGTTAGTTGAAGCTATAACTCCTATACCAACTCTACCTGTAGATAGAATAGATATGTTATTGGTTGCAGAAGAGGTACTTCCAAATCCAAATGAACCTATACTTCCTTCTGCTATTATATTAATAGCGGTATCATTATCTGCTATCTTTAGTTTTGCTCTGTTAGTTCTAGATGAAACTTGTAATGTAGGAGGTACTCCTCCTTCACCGTATATATTAACTACTCCTGTATTTCCAGTTGTATTAGCAAAAAGATTAATAGTAGAACCATCATCACTAATGGAACTGTCAGTTAATGTATCTGTATCGGAAAATTTTGAGATGTAATTTGCGGTTCCTGAACCGTCTAAATCGTTTGCTACTATGCTGCTTAATGAAGCACTAACTGATCCATGTCCGCTTACAAATACATCTGTTGCGTGTACTGAAACTGAAACATCTAAAGATCCTGTAATTTCTGAGGAGTATAGGGACTTATATCCCTTCCTGATAATAAATTCGTTGGCCATAATTGTATCCTTTTTTCACTGTCCAAAAGGTAGTTCTACTATAAATATGCCCGATAAGTATATTAAATTCCGAATCTTTGTCTAATTTGTTCGAAATTTAATTTCATTTCTGCTTCTGTTAGTACAGTTGAATAGTGTCTAATTATAGGAATTTCTCCATGTGAAGCAGAACTTACACTCCATGGTGGCATACCTACCCGTAATATAGTACCTAATGGTTTTACTAATCCTGTTTTGGTAGTGCTGGTTCTTACTCCGTTAATATAAAAATATACAGTAGTACCGCTCCATCCGAAAGCAACATGTTGCCAATCTGTCGTTGATGCTGCGACTCCAGCACCCCAGTCTTCAGTTCCTGAACCATATGTCACTATACCCCAATATCCACTGTTGACTCTTAATGCTCTTGTGGCACCATAAGTACCTGTGCCGCCTGCTCCAAATATATACCTATTACCTGATATAGTGTCTAATTTTACTACGGCTTCAATAGTTCCTGCTGTGCTTTGATGATGAGTGTAGTTAGTAATATTTATGTAATTACTTGTACCATTAAAATATGGCTGTGCATTACTATTATAACCAGCATTTGTTAAGTCTATAGTTTTATTCTTTTTAATATCTGTTAAAGAATCTGATGTTGATCTTGTTCCGGTAGTATGTTGTGTAGCGTGTCCTTTATTTACTTCTACTTGCGGCATTGTCATCTCTAAATAGGTATCTGCATTATTGGTATAAGGTCTAAATTCAACATAATCGTTGTTCATACTGGACTGGTTCACGGTCCATTGTATTTGCTGCCAATCACTGTTTGCTGCTATAGTTCTTGTACTTGAAAAATCGTGACCTATATACGCATAACATGGGTAAGCAGTACTGTTGTTATTTCTTATAAAGCAACTCATAGTAACTGTTCCACTTGAACCTGCAGAAGTCCTCAATTGAGATATAGTTTTGTCTATTCCTCTATATGACTCTCCAACTGTTGTTCTACAGTTAAATGTAGGTTGACCTCTGTAGGTTGAATTCGTTGCTATACGTTGAGCTGATCCTTCTGTTCCCCAGTCTGCAAAAGAAATAGGAGCTTGGTTAGTGGTAGGTTCTCCTTTATAGAATCTACTAGGAGAATAAAATGCATTAGTTATTAAGGATGCTCCTGTGTCGTATCCAAATAATAAATAATCGTCTATTGATCCTTTTCCTTTATACATTATATATCTTCTTTTTCTACTATAAGTAGTTCTCCGTTATCTAATTCCGTAACGGTGTATGTTATGCCTTCGTTTGTTACTTCGTATTCATTCATAATTTATACTCTATCTGATCCGTAGTCTCTACCGTCTACAACTTGTCCAAAAAAGAACCTACTTAATCCCCAAACATGATCTTGTGGGGATTCTGTTCTTCTATTATAATTTCTCAATATTAAAAACCTTATGTATTTTGTAGAATACCTAAACGGTGTTCCACTATTTCTATTCTCTCCGGTAAATACCCCAGTTTGGTACCTAGTCCACGTAGTTGGGTATGTCGGTGCACCCATTGCATAATTATATGTACCACCAGCCGCTCCTCTACTTACAGGTGTACCAGCAGGAAGTGAGTAACCGTAGTCCGGTAAAGTACCGTTTTCTAAGACCATTTGCCAATCTCCTGATCCTGTCTGTGTTAAGGCACTGTAACGCATGCCGTTAAATCTAGTGTACTTATGTGCTACTCCATAATCAGGGTGAGATGCAGGAAAAAAAAGTATCTGTCTAAAGTAGTATGTATGGTTTGTTACGTCGGAACCTTGATACCATCCATCGGCAGATGTAAGATATATGGATGTGTCCCCGGGAGATGCTGATCTAGATAGTGTTGTGTTTCCTAGATCTCCACAGTTTCTTAAATCTATAAAATTATTATTTTTATCATAGCAAGCAAACCCAATATGACCTCCGGCATTATTTCCTGAGCTACCAGGTGAAAATGTTTTTGCATATATTACTTGTCTATAAGATTTTGATGTATCTACTTCAATTCTTGGACCTGTAAAACCGCTACCGCCTCCTCCGGTTATTTTTACATAAGAAGCACCTCCAGGACCGCCGTTAGGAACCCAGGTACCCATAGAGAAATTATCTACGTTTTTACTAAGGTCTGCATTCGGCCAAAGGCCTAGTCTATCTGGTCCTGTTATTATTCCCATTATATTCCAAATCTGGTTTTATAAGCATTAAAGTTCTGTTGTACCTGTTGTGCTGTTAATTCTATATCGTATACTTTAAATACCGGAAGATCACCTAATAGTGGTTGACTTGATCTACGACCAATCCTACGTGGTGTGGTTCCATTCTTAAGCCCAGTCATTCCTGATTGGGTTTCTGTAAAACCTAGTACTCCGTTTAAATACCCTTTTATTACTCCATTATTAAAAGTAAAGATACCGTGGTACCAAGTACTAGAAGAAACTGGTCCAATTTGAGAAGATGTTGTAACTCCTCCATTACCGTCGAACCAACTATTATTATCTTTTCTTAAATCTATACCTATATAATCATAATATTGAGCTATCCATACAGAAGCTTCTTGTATATAAATCTGTCTATATACTGATGTTTCGTTATCATGTACTGCTCCAAACTTAACTACAAATTCCCAACTTGCTGCTGAATCGCCGTTGTTTGGATTATCTGCTAAAGTTATATAATCATCTGCACCGTCAAATATTAAATTAGCATCACTATTAAAAGAAGCTGTACTTACATCAAATGTTCTTTGTTTAGTTAAGTCTATTATACTCTGTGTGTTCGATCTAGTTGTAGAAGCGCCTGCAAATGGTGTATGATTTGATCTTTGTTCAAATTGAATATCTTGCATATAAATTACTCTTCCTACTGTATATTCGTAGCCCTGTAAAGTTATTCTATCACAGGCACTATCGGTAGTAAACGTTCTATATGCTCTTTTCCATCCATTACCTAGGTCTTCTAAAAAAGATGTAGAAAATTTTCCGCTTTCGCTCGTTTGATTTCCGCTAGAATTATACTGTCTAACATAAAATAAGTTAGGATGTGGGGTTCCTCCGTCTTGGTATCGTACTGTAGCGCTTATAGTATAGGAGGTGCTAGGTAGTATGTTTTGCATTTGAGTGCAACTGTACCAATTCACTCCACCAGAAGAAAGGGTTTCTAATTTAATACCTTGGTTTCCTTCTTCAGTAGTGTAGTATTCTGTAGTACCTGATAATCCACTCCAGTTACTGAATTGTTTAGTTTGTGTACCTACAAGATTTACTGTTGGTTGTCCACCATAGTATCTACCTTTATAAGATTTTCGAATTCCAGGGTAATAACCTGTATCGTATCCCATAATGAGTCCATCCCTAATTATGTTTGGTCCTCTTGTGATACCCATTTTACTCTTCTATTATTTTATATAGACGTGTATTATCTGCTGATTCAAGTTCTGCTTTTCTAGTTACAGCATCAGATTCGATTTCAAATGATTCTATATTATCTTCAGTTGATAGCTTTTCTACCCATACTGTAGCTGATTCAGGATTGAATTGTTTTACTATTTTATAAGCCATATTACAATTTAAGATTTTTTAATTAAATTTCCAACTAAATCTTTTAGTTCATCAATTTGTTTTTGCTGATTTTCTATTATGGTTTGCTGTTCTTTAATACCTTCTATTAAAACGCTTGCTAGTTTTTCATACCTAACACCTTTAAACCCATCTTCTCTATCTTTTACTAATTCCGGTAAGACTTTTTCAACTTCTTGTGCTATTACTCCATAATCATGTCCTTCAAATGTTTCTTGTTTATCGTTCCAGTCAAATTCGTAACCGCCCATCTGTTTTATCTTACCAATAGCATCTTTGATAGGTGTAATATTTTCTTTCAATCTTTTATCAGAAGAATAGTAAGCTACAACATCAGCAGTTGCTCTTAAAGTACTAGCTTGAATAACACGAGCAGTAGTAAAATCAGATTCACTAGTACAGAAAGCATACGGACCTCTTGAGGTTCCATCTTCTAATCTTGAATATTGAGGTGGTCCCCAAAATGGCATATGTATAGTTTGTCTATAATAAGTTGCTCCTGCTCCGTGATTACTAATTAAATGACTTGCCCATCCTCCTGACCATTGTCCATGTGTTCCGCTGTCTTGGAACCAGGAGAATTCATTTGTTCCAAAACCTCTATCATCTAGACCTTGAGCTTTTGTTGCATTAACTGCGGTTGACCCTATAGGAAGATATACCCCATCAGTTATTTGACTTCTAAAGTGTGCGGGTGTTGCTTTTCTAATATAACCGTCATTTGTGTTTACATATACGTCGGTAAGTGTACTAGTTGTATTCCCTGAAGTTGTGTTTATCCAACCTAAGTTCAAATATCCATTACTGTCTCTAATGGGAATAGAGCTTGCAAGGTTTCTTGTGTAGGAAGCATGTACTCCATCTACTGTATCTGCGTTATCTGCACTTTCTGCTGTACCGATAAACTTACCGTTATTATCTATATAAGATTTATCTGAACTATCTCTTCTGAACTGTACAATTCTATTTGATGAAGAATCTGCAACTATATACCACCTGTTTGAATGGTACTGTATTTTACCATTAGCGCCTGGATTACCTGTCCATGCTGATGATGCTGCAGAAAGTATTGAGGTACCTGTTATTGTGATTCCTCCATGTCCTCCAGTAAAACTAATCGGTGAGGTTGCCGTATCTGCTTGATCTGCTCTTAGAAATTGACTTGAATCAACACCATCTAGTGTATCTGCGTCTCCAGCAGAAAATTTTCTCCAACTACCTACAGTTCCATTTTCTTGGTCTCTGGCATATAGGTACCCGTGACCGCCTTGACTTTGTCTATTCCACGCTATCTCCGAATAATAGTCAGCACTACCTCCTTTTTGTGTACCGTAATCGTTACCTAACCCTAACCTCATACTATACCACTGATCACTTGTAGTACCTGTTGGTCCGTTTGTCCCTTGTTGAATGTAATTAACTCCTGCTCTTAAATCAGTATTATTAAAATCAGTGTATGTTGAATGATTATTACCTTGGTTGTTAAATATTTTTTCAGTTAGCCCTCCTTTACCATCGTTGGACGATCCCCACAAGTATCCTTGATTTGCAGAAGATATACCGGTGTTGGAATACATATTATTTCCAGACTCATAAAAATGAACTCCAGCATCATAGAACAGACCTGTCCCATCAGCAGGATGAATCCAGTTATTAATATACAGGTACCCATTAGAATGTGTTTTTAATATTACACTTGCACCATTTTGTCCTGAGTTTAGTCCGTCTAGTGTATCTGCATCTAAGCCATTTCCAGTCCCTTCGTCTGCTGTGGTCAGTATCCTATTTCCAAAAGTATATGCAGTGTTTGTGTCTCCTTCAAGTTGTAATGGATGTGGTGAGTCATAACCACTATCTATAGTGTCAGTAGCATCTCTATCAACAAGTACGTAAAAATTATTACTATTTGCGTGTAAGTAAAAATTATCTTCACCTGATGTTGTATCCATGAAAGAGATAGTTCCGTGTGTGCCAGATATTGCAATTGAGCCGTTGTCAAATGTTTTAGTTCCAGATATTGTTTGGTTACCGGTCAGTGTTACTGCTCCTAGGCTTGCTGCTGTAGGTAATGTTTGATCTCCAGTATTTGTTCCTGATAAATTAGCTCCTGTTATATTACCTGTAGCGGTTAAAGCTCCGTTGTTTATGGTTATCTTATTTGCTTCTGTTCCTTTTTCTCTTATGTATATAACTGGTGCATCTAAGTATATACCGCCAGAGGATGTGCTAAGGTGCATATTACCTGAAGTGTCTCTCGGAGTAATCCAATGTGTAGTAGAGTATTCTAACCTAATCCCGTTATTAAATATGATATCACCTGACATAGTACCACCACTAGTTGACAATGCACCTAATGAAGATATAGTCTGGTCTCCGGTATTTGTTCCAGATAAATTAGCTCCTGTTATATTTCCAGTTGAAGTAATTGCTCCAGTAAATGTATTTGTGGTAGATGTAGTTTGGTTTATATTACCGTCAACCTTTACTTCTCCACTTGCTTTTACATCTAATACTGGTATTCCTGATATATCACTTACTGCTAGTAAGCTTCCTTCTAGATTGTCTGTAATAGAGAATAACTGTCCATTAGTTCCCTGTATATCCAATACTGTTTCACCATTTGTTTGTCCTAGAACATAAAGTGGAGTAGTGCTTGGAGAGGTAGTAGTTTCACCTTCTCCTATAGATATTGATTTAGCTACATTTAACTTACCGTCGCTTGTGAGTGCCATACCTCCTTGAGCATCGGAGTGAGTATTCTTACCCCACCAGAATCCTCGATTTGCAGTACTATCCACTTGAAAAGACATTGCATATTCATTTGCAATATGTCCAAAAGTATATCCAGATTTAAACCCAATAGCATAGTTAGAATCTGTGTTCCATAACCTGAGTTTAGATCTTCCTTGGTATGAATCTATTGCTAAATACCCGATTGTCCAAATACCGCTTTCCCCTAATGATGCTTTAGGTGAACCATTTGCTGCCCATACTGCTTGGTGTCCGCCACCCATTGTACCTCCAGTGGTATTATTTGTATGTTTATATGCTAGACCGTATAAGTTCCCAAAATTAGCTCCGGTAGAAGAGTTCTTATAAGCTGTTCCCATTGACCAAATATGATCTGTTTTAGTAGAGTCGTAAGTACCAAATATACCATTATTCCTAGATGTGGAAGTTAACGCTCCAGTGAAAGAATCATCAACATTACTCCTTAATCCTATAGAATCTGTCAATACTTCAGAATTTTGCCAGTATAGTACTCCGTTTGTTCTCATTTCTAAGAACTTTCCTACTGTTCCACTAATATGGAAAGCAATACCAGTTGTTGTAGTATTATAGGATTCAGTCCATAAAGCAGCAGTAGTGTAGTTATTATTAGTTTGGCTATTTCTAAATCTACCGTAAGGTGCATAAATTGATCCAGTCAACGTTCCTCCTCCTAAAGGTAATGCATAATTTGATACATTACCTTCATGTATAATGGCATATGTAGTACCGGCATTTAATCTATAGGTTAAGTGGCTAGTACTTCCTGCCCATATTCTATGTGTTTCAGTACCAGATGCGTCTTTCCAAACTATATCACCAGGATCGGCGCCTTGAAAAGTTAAATCAGAAGTACCAAAATTAAAGCCAGAATACCCTGCTCCAGCATGATTACCCCATCCATAAGCTGTATTCCAGTTACCAGAGTTGTTAGCAAAATCATTTGCATTCCATACTCTATGATTTTTATATGTTAAATTAGTAGAATTATGAGGTAGAGTTAATCCTGCTGCTTCTCCACTGGTAGCATAAGAAATAACGAAATTCTTAGATGGATTTCTTGCTACCCACCAAGCATCTGTAATGCCTGATGTTGAGTTTCTAACTCCTCCAAATGAAGCTCCTCCCCAGCCGGTAGTTGATCTATTTAATCTAATACCTTCATTGTAATTACTATTAGTCGATGAATTAAAATTAAATTGACCATTTACTGTTAATGAGGAATCGGTTGAAGAATCTGCATCGCTTCTAAGAAAAGAAGCTGCATGTAGACTATCAACTGTATCAGAATTTAAAGTATCTCCTGTGGTTAGTACTCTAACGTTATTAACTCGAAGTTCTGCTGCTCCGGCAAAATTCATTATATTGTCAGCACTATCATCTATAGCTGCTAATGTAACATTATTGGTACCGGTAAAGACTATACCTTCTCCTGGATCAGCAATGGTAAGTTGGTTTACACCTGCTATATTGTAGTTAGTACCTGTTATACCTCCACCTGCTAAAGTAAGTCCATCTATCGTACCAATGGTGTTTAAACCAGTTCCAAATTTCGCTTTATCTTTTAATCTTATTGCCATAATTAAATTAGTCTTCTAAATTTAAACACATAATCAGAGTTACCTGTACATGTTGTTGAGTGTGCTATTTGTAACTTTAAATCGTCTGTGTCTGCTGTTGCAGTACGTTTGGTTCTTAAATAAATATTCTTACTACTGGAAGCATGACCGGCTTTGTGTAATATAATTTCATCAGTATCATTACTGTTTGTATCTCCGCTATACCAAGTCATTGTACCTGAATAAGTTTCATACCAATGTCCTCCACCTACTGCATTGTCATGTGCATAGACTGATACTACGTATGTACCGGTTGCTAGATCTGTTCCATTAATACCTGTATCTTGCCAGTTAGTAGTAAGAGTCATTGACTTAGTAGTCGTATATAGCTGATCTATATCCGTACCCGATGTCATTGTCAATCCTGTATGTTCTACGTTTCCTTGAACATTTAAAGAACCGGTAAAGTCATGGTTATCGTCTGATGTGTCCCCAAATTTTGTTGAACCTGAGTCATATAGTATTGTTGTGGTTGTTAGCTCTGTTCTAAATTCTTGTGCTGTTAATGTACCTGATACTGTTAAATCACCTGTAATGCTTGTATTTTTATCTATACTAACACTTGTTTGTGCGTGTAGTTCAAGATTACCGGCAGTATGACTATACCCTACCCATGCTGCATTATTTGCAGCAGCATCGCCAAACATATAGTAAGCATCAGCTGTACTTGATTGCTGTACTATTGACCTAGTAGTTCCTTTTACATGTAAAAATGTAGTAGCGTCGTAAGGTGCACCTGTTGTACCCGATCCTAGAGTAACTCGGTTTGCAAATGTAGCTGCTCCTGTGGTATTAATGGTTAAATAGGGAGTAGCCCATCCATTTCCTGTATTAGGGTGAAAGTTTCTATAACCTATTGCAAAGTTATCATTAGCACCAGAAACTCCTTGACCTATACTCCAGTTATGAGAATTGTGACCGTTTGAGAATAGTACACCTGGTCTATCACTTGAAGTGCCTTCCGTTCTAAATTCAGCTACTGTACCGTAACTATGGTTGGCATGTGTATGTTTAAATAAGGCAGCAGGATGAAATACTCCTCCTGAGCTGTATATATTTTCTATATACAGTAAAGCTTCGTTATCATCGGCAGCTCCTTTTACATGTAATTTAGTTTGGGGTGCTGTTGTACCTATACCGACGTATCCATCAGCTGTAATTCTCATATGTTCAAACATACCAGATGCAGCTCCTGCAGTTCCATCTGATGTTGTATAAAAAGAAAGATAGCCTCCCCATCCACCATCTCCAACTGTAGTTTCTTTACCACCACCGATACCACCAACTTGATAATGAGTATTGTTTGTGTTGTTGTAATATGCAGAAAGAGTCAAAAAGCCTGATGTACCTTCAGTATGTGTATTAACTAAATTTAAGTGACTTGGAACAGGACCATACTGACCATATGCTTGACTTTTGTGAATTTCTAATTTAGCACCAGGACTTGTAGTACCTATTCCTACATTACCGGATGTATCAATACGCATTTTTTCACTACCGTTGTGTTGAATTGCAAAACGTCCAGAGCTGAAATCAAGAGTAATAGGATACCCTGAATCTATTAATAATCCAGTACTTGCTCTCGTATCGTAATCAAGGTCTATTCTGGCATATTGCGTACTAGCCGTATTAAAAGTCCAATCAATACCGGAGTTTGTACCAGTTATACCGCCTTTTAATTTTAACCTAGCATTACTAGCATTTAAAATAACATTACCTGCAATGTCTAGTTTTTCTTGAGGATTAGTAGATCCGATTCCTATATTACCGCCCGCTTTAATATTAAGTTTATCACCTATATTATTTTCGTGTATAGCAAAATCTCCACTAGTATACGATTTAATCCACCACTGATTCACATCATTTGAATCGTTAAATCCTAGTTTATAATCTGTTGAACTTTTGAAATATATCTGACCGTTTGGATCGATACGCATTCTTTCTGTACCAGCTGTAGAAAAAGCTAATATATCTGAAGCCGCTCTAAAAATTCCTGTGTTAGTATCGCCATTAAATACTAGACTAGGTGCAGAAGCTGTTCCAACTGAATCTATTGATACAAATGCGGTACCTGCTCTTAAGACTGTTCCAACTCCTCCTGATTGAACTTCTAGAGGGTAACCAGGATTAGTTGTCCCGATCCCGACGTTGCCGTTTGAGGCAATACGCATTCTTTCTGTGCCATTATTTGTGGTAAATGTTAAAAATCCACCAACACTGCTACCTCCTCTATAAAAAGTTACGGCTGCATTTTCTGTACTGCCATAATATAAACCGTGTTTAAAGGCATAACTAGAACTACCGTTATTTGTACCGTTATTATATGTAGTTAAATTAAATGCTGTTTCATTTGCATTAGTTAATTTCATCCAAGCAGCACTTGGTACAACAGCAATATCTAGTTTAGCACCTGGAGCAGTTGTCCCGATCCCGAAGTTACCTGAAGGTTTAAGAACTAGTAAATCATCATTTGCGTAAAATCCTAACCCTAAATAATTAGCGGAGTTATTATTACCTACATAGTTAAATCTAAGTGCTGTTGAGTTGTTTGTGCTATGAAATCTTCCGAAAACAATTGCTGACATTCCATCTGTCTTTTTTAAAGAAGATAAACCTATAGCTGCATTTGAAGTAGAATAGTCGGTGTAAACATCAAATCCTCCTCCACTTACGTGTAGTTTTGCTCCAGGAGTAGTCGTTCCGATACCCACGTTACCTGCATTAGGTTGAATAACCATTGTAGTGTCGTTGTAGTTATCCCCTATCCAAAAATAAGTAGTAGAATCTCCAGATCCTAGCATTCCAAATCCACCTTTAAACGTGCCTGAATAGTTATCAAAGAAGTAACCTGTTGACCAGCCTCCGCTATTTGGTGTTATTCTAAAGTTACCATCTCCAGAACGGTACGTAACAGGTCTACTTTGCCCTTGACCTAAAATTACATCTCCGGCAACTGAAAGTGGTTTTGTTGGGGCATTTGTACCAATTCCAAGGTAACCTTGTGGGTTAACGGCAACACTGTCCGTACTGGATCCGTTAACTCTAAAGTATATACCTTTTCCTGTTGCGGATGCTAGAAATAATCCATCTCCGGTTGAGGTATTACCAAAAATTCTATTATACCCATTAGTTGTTCCACCGAAACCTACCAAACCGTAACCTGCACCGTATGTTCCGTCTGTTCCTATCAAAACTTTAGACTCAACATCTAACTTAGTTTGAGGACTAGTTGAACCTATACCTACTTTACCGGTTGCTTTAATAATCATTTTAATAGTTGGAGCAGCTTGACCACTATTAGACGTTCTAAACTCTAACTTACCATTATAATTACCATCATCATCACCATGAATAGAAGCCATATTCCAAACATTACTATTGGAAGGATGTCCGCTTCTGAAATTTAAATATGGATTAGAACCTCCGTACCTACTGGCTATTGTTATTACAGCGCTAGTAGTTTGTTCAGAGTCACCAACTTGTAACTGAGTATGAGGACTATTGGTTCCAATTCCTACTTTGCCGTCGTATCTAATACGCATTAGTTCAGCCCCGGATTCTTGAAATATATGTGCGCTGTTACCGTTATTATTACTGTCTACATTATAGGTTATATCTCCTAATGATTTTAATATAAAGTTACTGGAGCTTTCTCCGTTTAATTGTCCTATACCGAAGTCTATATAATCTACGCTTGTAAATTGCCCAGAGTTCATATTAATAGAAGCATTAGAATTCATAGTACCACCGGCTAGTGGTAAATGACTTACCTGTGAATAGGTATAAGCTGTATCCCAGTTTGTAATTTTAGTTAAAGGAGCATGATTAGTAGTCCAGACTTCTGTCCAATTTTGCCAACCTGTTCCTTGTGGTGAAGCACTGTTTTGATTATATTGTCTGATCCACATACCAGATTCAGAGTAATCTTCATTAGTGCTTATTTGTAACGCATTGTATGTAGTGCCACCTAAAGTGTACACAGAAGAGTAGTTTATAGGCCTGTTTGAGGTTGTTTGGTTTGTTTGATGTGTACTAAATATGTTTCTAGTATCACTATTTAAATCATCACTTGCAACATAGTGTTTTGGTTTAAAGCTCAATTCACCAGAAACAATCCCATCACCAACTACATGAAGTTTTGCGGTTGGATTAGTAATACCGATTCCAACGTTGCTATTAGCAAGGATACGCATTCCTTCAAAATAATTGCTTCCGTCGTGAGCTTTAAAAATTAAGTTTCCAACTGCGGTAATTCCTGAGTTGTTATTAACATAAAATTCTCCTCCATTAGAATAAACACTACCGTCGACTTGTAGTTTTTGAACAGGGTTAGTAGTTCCAATCCCTATATTTCTACTATTATTAATAAAGAAAGCTGAAGTAGAGCCATCCATCTGTATATCAAAGCTGGATCCTCCGCTTAAGTTACTCTTATCAATCTTTAAAATTAAATTATCATTAGCTACACCGCTTATAGAGTTAAAAGTACCTAAGTTTATATCCCCTGTAAAGGTAGTTGCTCCGAAACTATTAGTATTGCCAGCTGCTGTAACACTAGCGCTGAAAGTTCCTGTTGAGGCTGATAATCCTGTTATAGATGTATTTCCAAAGCTATTTGAATTTCCTGCTGCTGTTATGCTTGTTGTAAATGTTCCGCCTCCTGTTATATTAATACCTGAGTTTGTAGTTGCAAACTTTTTATTCCCACTGTAGTATAGATCTACTGAGCCTCCGTCTGTAAATGTAGCTTGTAAATGACTCATGTCAGCGTCATAAATTTTTGTAGCTGATGCTACAATCCTTAGATCACCTGGGCCTAGGTCTTTAATATAGCTATCGTTTCCGTTATGGTATATTTGAAGATCATTATTATCCCCTATCCATAATTGAGAAGAATCATATAACTTTACAGTTTTTAAAAATTGATTAGTTACACTACCACCGTCTAATCTATAATATGGAGTAAAACCACCTGCTCCGTCGTCAGATCTAAGTATTATATCTCCATCATCTGTTTTGTTTGTAATATACAAATCACCAGTGGTAGTTTCAATAACTGAATCTGTAGCATTATGATATATTTGAAGATCTCCTGAGCCTCCGAACAAAGCTTTTATATTGTCGGTAAATATAGCAGATTTTTGAAAGTTAACATTTGTTTGGCTACCGTCTAAAAAGAGGTAAGTAGCAAGTCCACCAGAACCATCATCTGATCTAAATATAATATCTTTATCTGCTGCGTTATTATCTATAAATAAATCACCTTCATAGGTAGCTATTTGAGATAAAGTACCTGTATGGTTTATTTGGAACATATCACCTGCTCCCATTAATATTTTTCTACTATCTTGAAAACGTAAATCACCAGTCATCGTACCACCGCTAAGTGGTAAGTATCCGTTGACTGTACCTGTGATAGAACCTAGTACGTTTAATGATCCTGTAAATTGATGTAAATCGTCAGAGCTATCTCCAAACTTAGTAGATCCTGAGTCAAACAATATTGAAGCTGATACTATTTCAGTATCGAATTGCTGCGCAGTTAATGTACCTGTTACAGT
>Ga0228670_1000941_pt1 | contig 14116 bp, 10 predicted proteins | sample 85DmetaG_FD_182785 | JGI IMG/M metagenome (GOLD analysis project Ga0228670, IMG submission 182785) | Seawater microbial communities from Monterey Bay, California, United States - 85D | ecosystem: Environmental > Aquatic > Marine > Coastal | place: USA: California | collected 2016-10-13
CTTTGCATTGAAAGTAATGTATTTCTCTTTCCCAATTTATCTTAAGTGAAGATGGGCAAACGATAAGTATTTTTTCTGCGCCAGATTCTAATGCTGCAATTATGGATTGATAGGTCTTACCCAAACCCATGTCATCGGCTAGGATACAACCTTTTTTAGACATTAAAAATTTTATACCTTCTTTTTGGTGTTCGTAGGGGGTTCTACCTATTGTACCGTCTTTTAATTTAAACGTGTCTAATTTTGTATATTTTTCAAAATCAACTTCAATGTTTATTTCTTCATAGTATGGGTCATCCAATACTTGTGTTTTGGGTATGAAATACATACCAGATTTTTCTTGATTTCTTTTTAATTTTCCATATACATGATAGGTTTTTTCGGTTTCACCTAATATATATTCAAATAATATTCTTTCTGGAATGAATGATAGGGTTTCTTGTTTTTTTAATTCGGCACCTAAATAATCACTTATATGTATAACCTTGTTTATGAACACAGGTTCTTTATCATGGTTTCTCATGATGTATTTTGTTTGATTGTCAGTTAGCGTAAAAGACTTGTTTTTTAAAAATTTACTTTTTAATTTTTTTAAATATGGGTTTTTGCCTTCATATTTTTCTAGTAATTCTAATGCGCCTCTACCTTGTATATCATTCAAATTTAACAAATTAAAAGGGTTAAAAAATATTGTTATTTATATACAAATATAGGTAATAAATAACAAAAAATCAATGCTTAATGAGTAATTTATATTATTGTAAATATTTATTATAAAACATGTATTATGTCTAATAAACGTATACCAATAAATAGGGTTAACAAATTTTTTTCAGAAGAGGACTTTGAATTAGAAATTTCTTTTGGTCGTGAAGCTATTGAGGGTGATGGAAATTTTGTTGTTGTTTTATATAGGGTTGATAGAGATATGACATCTTCAGACGATATATATGGTGAAGCTAGGAAAGATGAAATACGATTTTACGCACCAGTTGAATTAAGAGTTATACCTATACTTTCTGAGCCAGAAAATAAAGCATACAACAGTAGTAGTGGTTCTCTTAGATACTTGCAGGATGGTCAATTAACATTTGGTATATATGATGCTCAACTAAATGATTTGGATGTAACACTTAATTATGGCGATTATATTGCGTATGCTGTCACAGAGCAAGAGATTAGATACTATACTGTAGTTAATGATGGTGTTAAAAATTATGATAATAAACATACAATAATGGGTTATAAGGGTGCTTTTAGAACTGTTACCTGTGCACCTACTGACGAAAATGAATTTCGTGGATTTTAAAAATAAGAATTATGGCAGTCCCAAAAGGATTTAGAAAGGATATAAAAATAATAAAAGATAGCGTTGGATTTGATAGGAGAAAAGAAATATTAGATGGTATAAGTAATAAGGGTACTTATTTACCTAGAGGTGTTATGTATGAAGATATGGATAAGTCTTTTATTGATTTTGTTGAAAATGATTTATCGTTAATATTAGATGGTGATAAAGTTCCTGTTGTATTTTTAACTCTTCAACGATGGTCCGAATTTAGTAAAACTTGGCAAAATTCTGATAAATTTAAAGATATTAAAATGCCTTTTATTACAATAGTTAGACAACCTAATCCGCAGGTTGGTCAAAATCAAGCTGGTTTATTTAATATACCAGGTCGAAGGACATATACTTATATGAAAATACCTACGTTTGAAGGTGGACGAAAAGGCGTTGATTTATATAAAATCCCTCAACCTACATCAGTGGATATTAATTATGAAGTTAGACTATTTTGTAACAGAATGAGAGATTTGAATAAGTTTAACGTTAAAATACAACAGGCATTTAATGCTATTGAATATTATATAAGAGTTAATGGTCACCCAATGCCATTATTTTTAGAATAGATAGGTGATGAGAGTAATGTCGATGATTTTGAGAACAGGAGGTTTTATGTCCAACCATTTGAAATAAATCTACGGGGTTATGTGTTAGATGAAGATAAATTTGAAGTTGTACCAGCTATAAATAGAGCGTTGGTATTTACTGAAGTTGAAGATTTAGAATTAGCTCCTATATTAAGGGTTTCAACTGACAAATCAGAGGCGAAAGCGTTTTATAATTTTATATTTAAACCTAGAGCAAGTAATAAAATAACATATACAGCTGATTTTGATTTAAAATATAAAAAATTAACTAACATACTTGGTGTTACAAATATAAAGTTAAGTGTTAATGGCGTTGAAAAATTAAATGGTTTATCAATAGGTCAAGATATAATAATAAGTGCAAATGATACTATCACTATTCAGGTTACAAAAAACTTCTATAGTGAAGGTAAATTTACATTAATAGGTTTAATAATATAATATGAGCTGTAATAGTACAAACTCAAATGTGAATAAAACATTTATAATAGAGCCTTTCAAATTGACTGGTACATCACCTACGTTTAGCGCATGTACCACTTTGTACACTAACCTAATAAAAAGTTGTAGTGGTGATACAGCAATATTTCTACGAACAGGATTAATTAGTTTTAGTGGTAGTGTAGATGGTATTGATTCTTTAACTGCTAATACCATAGAAGCTACAACATATCTTTCTGGTGGTACTAATATATTAGATATTATAAATTCTAGTGATACATTTGTAACTGGTGGAACTTTTAATGATATTGGAGATTCTTTAAGTCTTATTAGAAATGACGGTGCTAATATAATCATAACTGGTCTCACAAATTTTTATACTACTGGTGGAACTTACAATAATAATACTGGGTTAATAACGTTTGATAGAAACGACCAATTATCTGCATTTACCGTTGATTTGTCAAGTATTGATATTAACGATACCTTTATAACTGGTACAACACTTTCTGGTAATATACTAACACTTAAAAGGAACGATAATGTTGATTTGGCTACGGATTTAACTTCAATCGTTTTTTCTGGTGGGTCTACAAATTGTATCTCTGATTTATACGTTTCTAACCTTTATGGTTGTTCACCGATAACTATTCATGATAATTTACAAACTACAGGTTCTACAGCGTCTGGTATATATTCTATAGCTCTAGGTAATAATGTTTTAGCTAGTGCTGATAATTCTATTGCAGTTAATTTTGAAACATCAGCCACTAGTATTTTTTCATTTGCTAAGGGTTACAGGACATTATCTACTGGTGCAGCCGCTAGTTCTGAAGGTGCTAATTCTGAAGCTAGGGGTAGTGCTTCACATGCCGAGGGGCAACAAACATTAGCTAGTGGAAGCGCATCTCATTCTCAAGGATTTAATACAATAGCTAGTGGTGACGAATCTCATGCTGAAGGTACTTCTTCTGTCGCAGGTGGTCAATCTTCTCACTCGCAAAATGCTTTAACCGTTGCTAGTGGTGCTTATTCACATGCTGGCGGTTCTGGTACATTTAACAGTTTAGTTGTAGCTAGTGGTATTACATCTTTTGCTCATTTTAATGTTACTGGAGTAACAAATTTAGGTGTTTATGGAAATTATTCAGCAATTTTAGGTGGTATAAATAATAATATAAATTCTGGTGCATCAAGTTCAATTATATTAGGTGGTAATTTAAATGTTATAAACTCAAATGTAGAAAGAAGTGTCATATTGGGGGGTGAAAGTATAACAGCAACAAGTAGTGATACGGTATTTGTCTCAAATATTAATATAAATGATACTCCAAGTAATAATAACTCATTAACTGAAATATTAGGTAGGAATAGTATTACTGGTCAATTGGAATATAGGGACGCATCTACTATAAGTGGGGATGTTGATACTAATACATTTGTCACGGGGGGAACGTTTAATAACTCTACTGATATTATATCTTTAAATAGAAATGATGCGGTAAGTGTGTTAATAACTGGGGTTACTGACACATTTGTTACTGGAGTGACATTTAATAACACTAATTATCAGTTAACAACTTCAAGGAATGATTCAATAAATTTTGTTACTGACCTTTCAATACTATCTAGTGATATTAAAGTAACTGGGGGCACATATAACATTAACACTGGTGTAGTAGTATTTAGAAATAATAGTGGAGGTACATTTAATGTAACTGGTTTCACAAGTGGTATGACAGATAGTTATACCACCACAGCCAAAACAAGTGGAACATTAATACAATTTGATAGTAACTTAAATGGCCCTAATTTTTATAGTGTAGATTTAACACCAATAATAAGTGGTAAGACTGATGTCACATTATTTGATTCACACACTGGTAACACTAGTAACCCACATAATGTAACACTTATACAATTAAGTGGTGTATCAGAAACTCTATTTAACGCATACACTGGTAATACGCAAATAATACTTGATAATAAGGTTGAAAATGGTTTAAATGTTGGTGGGGCAAATGAAATATTTAGCGGAAAAAGTGGAACAACACTCATATTTAACACAATTTCTGGTGGTTCGAACACAACAATAACTCAAGTTGGTGATATACAAAGAATTGATGTTGCTGTACCACCATCTGAAAACACATTTGTTACAGGTGGTACATATAACCCCAACACAGATATTATAACATTTAATAATAATAGTGGTGATACATTTAATGTAACTGGGGTTACCGATACATTTGTTAGTGGTACAACATTTACAAGTAATGAGGGTACATTAACAAGAAATGATGGGTCTGAAATATTTAAACTAAGTGGAGGGACAAATGTAACGCTTTCTAACCCGTCTTCAAATCAAATCAAAATTGATGTTACTATCCCGACAGACACTAATACATTTGTTACAGGTGGAACATATAGTGATTCTACAAATATTATAACCCTTGATAGAAATGATGCGGTTAGCCTTAATATAACTGGATTAACTAACAGTTATGTAACTGGTGGTACTGTTTCTATTTCGGCAACAGATGATACTAATAGTGGTACCATAGGTTTATTTTATAAAGATTCTGATGGTATACCTAGGACGTTACCATTTCAAGATACATTTACAAGTGGTGGAACATATAATAATGGAACTAAATTAATCACATTTGATAGAAATGATGGTAATAATTATAATATTAGTTTAAGTTCTATTTCAACCACAAATACATATGTAACTGGTTTTACATACAATGATGCGAATACATTTACACTTCAAAGAAATGAAGGTGAACCAGATTTAACCGCAACAATTAATAGTGTAACTGGGTTTACCGTTAATGGTAACTTAGTTGTTACTGGTAATACTAATATAAAAGGGTTAACAGGTACCTCTGCTCTACTTTCAGCAGATACTGATACAATACTAACGTTAATTGGTTCTGGTTCAACAAATCCAATATTCAAAATTGAAGGTTCAACGGGTGAATTGTTTACAGTTACAGATAATCTTTTAGGTTCATTATTTACTGTTAATAATATATCTGGTTTACCAATATTTGAAGTATTTTCTGATGATAGGATATTGATGGGGTCATATTTAGCACCATCTCTAAATACAACAGTTAGAACAAATGCTACTAGTGGAACAACAAATATTTATTCAATACCAACTTCGGGATATACTGGGGCATTTTTTGATTATACACTTGTAGGTAATGGTGGTGCAAGGTCTGGAAATATTATGTCAATATGGAGTGGAACAACGACAGAGTTTAATGAGGTTACAACAAATGATATTGGTAATAACACAAATGACGTAACCTTTAATGTTTCTATATCTGGTAGTAGTGCAATTTTAGCAGTTTCGGTAGTTACTGGAACGTATACAATAAAAACAATAGTAAGAAGTATATAAATATGGCATTTAGGTTTTCACAAAAAACGGTTACTGATGGTTTAGTTTTGTATTATGATACGGCAAATCCACAATCTTATGTTAGTGGTAGTACTACATCTAATGATTTGTCGATAACACAATCTACTGGTACTTTATCTAACGGTGTTGGTTATAGTAGTGATGATAAAGGTGCGTGGCTTTTTGATGGGGTAGACGATAAAATAGTATCTGGACTTAAAGACCCGTTTAATTTTGATGTTAGCGACCCATTTAGTATTGATTTATGGTTTAACCCTATTGAGGTGTCTATGAATTCTCTACTTGCTTCTAAATGGAAACCCAATGATAGTAGTACAACAGCTAGAGGTTATTATTTAGGGTTAATATTACTTGGTTCACCATCTAGGGTTAAACTTAGATTCGCATTTTTTAACACTAATATGAAATTCATAGCTACTAATATTGAAGAAGTTATATCGGATAATACTTGGTATCATACTGTATTAACTTATGATGGTAGTGGAAACGCTAGTGGGGTTAACATTTACCTTGATGGTTCATTAAGAACTAAAACTATTACTCAAGATAATTTAATATCGCCAGCTACTACGGATGTTAACTTTCAAGTTGGTGGTCAGGGTAATTCATTTATTGGTTTTTTGGGGTTTAATGGTTATATATCGAATACTAAGGTATATGACAGAGTATTAACTAGTGATGAAGTGAAAAATAATTATAACGCATTAAAATATAGGTTTATATGAGTGGTATAGTTAGAACGAAAATAGTTACGAATGGTTTAATATTCTATTTGGATGTTGCAAATGTAAAATCATACATAAGTGGCTCAACAACTACAACTGACTTGATATCTAATATAAATGGTACATTAGCAAATGATGTTAGGTACAATACTGATAATTTGGGTAACCTAAGTTTTGATGGGGTTGATGACTATATTAATTGTACCAACAACTCACTTTTTGATTTTAGTCCTGGGGATGCTTTTAGTATTGAAAGTTGGGTAAAATTTGATGATTTAACGGGTCCAAGATTTATTGTTAGTAAATGGGCACGGCCAACGACTACGGATGTTAGGGCGTATACTCTACAAACTCTTGATAACAATTTTAGATTTTTGTTCGGTAGTTCAAATACTAGTTTAATTATACTAAAATCTACACAAGCATTAATTACAGGTGTTTGGTATCATATTGTTTTAACCTATGACGGTTCAAGTGATGCCAATGGTGTAAAGTTTTATATTGATAATAATCTAAGCGGCAAAACAATAGATAGAAATGACCTAACAGGCGTAACAACAAATACCGAACCTTTACAAATAGGTGGTCAAGACGCTTTCTTTACTAGTGGTCAAATAGCAAATGTAAAAATATATAACAGGGAGATATTTCAAAATGAGGTAGCGCAAAATTATAACGCATTAAAAAATAGGTTTAACATATAGTAATATAAATTTATTTATAACATATTTATTAATAAATATTAAAATGAAGGATATATTTGATGATAGGCATTATGTTATATTTCAAACTTCTGAGTTATACTTAGTAGATTTTAGACAAGTTAATGAAGATTCTATTCATACCGTTAGAAAATCTTTGGACTTGAATGAAGTAGTACTTAAGTGGGAATCTTTGAATGGTGTACCAGAGTTTATTGATAAATTAACAACATTGGTTGGTATTTATAATCACTCTGAAATTTTAAAAATAATGGCAAGTTTGGAGTGGCAAAATGATTTATTTTAGCCAATGAATATAATCTTGGATAGTGAAAAGATTTAACTATGAGTAACGAATTTAAAATAAAAAAGGGGTTTGTATCTGAGGGTAATTCTAAGGTTAACGGTGTGTTATCCGCACAAACTATTAATATTACAACAACTCCAGTACTTAATACTTCAGCAACTGACATACTTGTAAGAAATAATTCTACAGGTGTAGTAGAATATAGACCAGTAAGTGGTATTACTGGGAGTACCGATGTTTTTGTTACTGGTACAACATTTACAAGTAATGAGGCCGTATTAACAAGAAACGATTCCGCAGATATATTTAAACTAAGTGGAGGGACAAATGTAACACTTTCTAACCCATCTTCAAATCAAATCAAAATAGATGTATCTTTACCACCATCTATGAATACCTTCATTACAGGGTTTACATATAACAACGCCAATACATTTACAATAAGTAGAAATGATGGAGTTGATTTAAATTCTTCATTTAATACAGTTACAGGGTTAACGGTTAATGGTACTTTAATTGTAGATACTTTATCCGCAACCACTTATACGGGATTAACTTTAAACGACTTAGACGATGTAACAACAAACATACCTACAACCCCAAATGTCACATATCAAGGTGAATTATTATATTTTGATACTGTGTCCAATCAGTGGGTTTCTGGTGAAGAATATGGTAATCTAGGTGATGTCACAATATGGGGTAAAAAAGGTTCTGCTGGAACTATTGATAAGGGGTCTCCAGTTTATATTGTTGGGTTCGACAGTGATTTGCATGAAGTTGAACTAGCGAACGCAACAACTGGTTCTACAATGCCAGTAATTGGTTTCACTGCTGAAGATTTTGATAACGCTGGTGTTTACCCAATTGTTACCTTCGGTAAAATATCTGGTGTGGATACGACAAGCGGTTCAACCATACTGAACCCATTTAGTGAAAATTGGGAAGTTAATGATGTATTGTATGTGGCAAAATCTGATGGTGGTTTAACAAAAAATAGACCATCTGGTTCAGACACTCAAATACAAAGAGTTGCTAAGATATTAAATGTTGGTACTACAAGTGGTCAAATATTTATTTTTAATACTGCACGTACCGCTGGTTTACCTAATTTAACAACCGATTATTTATGGGTTGGTAACGGTAATGATACACCACAAGAAGTTGTTAAAACTGATGTGGGTATTACCACAACAGGATTCACATATAATAATAACAACACTTTAAGTATAACTGATGATAATGGTGGTTCACTTAGTACTACCATTAATGAAATGAGTGGGTTAACAGTTAACGGAACTTTAGATGCAACTACAATACTTAGTGGTGGTACTAACTTAACTACTATAATAGAAAGTTTAGATACATACGTTACTGGTGGTACTGTTTCAATACCAGCAACTGATAACACAAATTCAGCGATAATAGGGTTGTTATACAAAAACTCTGAAGGGGTTCCACATACATTACCTTTTGAGGATACTTATACATCGGGAACAACATTTAATTCCAATCAAGCAAGTTTAACAAGAAATGATGGTACTGATGTATTATTATTAACTGGTGGTACAAACGTAACATTATCAAATCCTTCTGCTAATAAAATTAAAATTGATGTTTCATCATCTTCATCATCAATAGAGACGGGTAATATTCTTTGGGTCGATAATATATTTGGTGATAATGCTACTGCATTGGTAGATAGGCAAGATAAACCTTGGGCTAGTATTGCGGTTGCACTTACTAATGCTTCACTAAATGATACTATTATAGTAAGACCTGGAGAATATGTAGAGCCAGATTTTACTTTGGTACCTGGTACGTCATTAATTAGTCAAGGTGGACCTAAAGTAACTTATATTAGTGCCTCTACAAATACTGGTAACTTTATAACTGTTTCGGGGTCTTCTTATATGGAGGGGTTTACAATTTATACTCCAACTGACGATTCGGCTGCACTATATTATAATGACCCTAGTGGTAATGTAGTGACATCAATAAATGATGTGCATTTTAAAGGTAGTAGTATTACAGGTGGTACGGGGGTAACTTTAGGTAAGGGGTTGTTAATGGATTCTGGATTAGATTCTACAAGTAAAATAATTTATAGAGAATTTAGGTATGCTGGGGGTAATTTAAATGTATTATCTGAAATTAATGGTGGTATTTTTGCTTTAGATGGGATGCATGTACCAGGGGGTGGTACAATTAATAAATCTATTCAAATGAATGGTGGTAGGGCACAATTAATTAATATTAATGTAGGTAACCCAAATTGTAATACCGCTTTAAGTGTTAGTGGTACATCAAGTAATTTTCCAAATATAGTAGGTTTTGGGGTTAACTTATTTAATGTGCCAGTAGGGCTTGAAATAACATCAAATTTTTATGATGTTGAATTACAAAATGGTAGAATAGAAGGTGGGGTAAATGATATATTAATCTCAAGTGGGTTGACAGGTTCTAACGGTAGGTTAAATATCACTTCATTTTCGATGGATTCTACTAAAATTATAGAGCCTTATACATGGTTGGACTCTGAACATAAATTTATATATTCAGATATAGGCATTTCTCAGAACGTTGAAAATATTTATAGGAATGATAGTAATTTGGTAATTGGTAAACCATCTGAAGGGAGCGGATTAGCTGTTGGAGAGGGTACTGAATATCAAAATTTAATACATGTACATAGTAGCGGTTCTACTGGGGAGAAAGATTTAACATTGTCAGCAAAAACGAAAGGTGTTAATTGGTCCTTTGGAGCTTTATTAGCTGGTGAACAACTTTATATTGGTAGTGAGCAACAAGATTCAAATGGTGATTATATAAATTGGGCCGCTTTTGAATTAACATATACTGGTTTTACAGGTGGTACATATACAATTGAATATTATTCTGGTGGTACCTGGGTAGATGTTAAATATCAAGTAACTAATAGTGATAAAAGTTATAATTACGCTAATAAATTATTTGGTAGGTCGATTGGTGTTAAGGAGGATGTTAGAATTGGTTATGGCGATGTTGGTGGGATAGGATGGAGTGACTTGACTTTGTTTACACACACATGTAAATGGATGAGAATTACAATGGTAACACCTCCATCATCATTACCTCAATTTGATTTATTTTGGTTAGAGAATTCACATACAAAGATAAATAAAAATGGTATTATTAGTTTTTTTGGTGATGCACTGTATAAAGACACATTGATTTCATCGGGCAATGCATTCGGTGAATCTGGTGGTGTAGTGGATGCTTCGGTACCTGTTGGTTCTGGGGGGTTACCTACAGGTTGGAATCATGTAATTAAAAATTCAAAATTAAATCAAAATGGTGATGCAATTTATTTACAGGCGGCATTACCAAAGGGTGTTTGTACTGCATATCCAGTTGATATAACATTATATTATGGTTTAGACCCTGGGGATTCTTCCTCTTCGTTTACAGTGGCACCAAAATTAATAACCTCTTTTTTGGCTAGGGGGGCTTCGGGGAATTTCGTGGCAGACCCTACGGGGGGGTTGTTACCAACGCCTAGAACAATAGAAAACACTGAAACTTTAACATCTTCACCTGGTTCTGCTGTAACTTCTGATTTGGTGGAGACTGGTTTGCCCATAGCAACTTATGCTGGTAAAGCGTTATCAATACGTGATATTACATTTGATATTGATGATTATTATGAGGGGGACGGGTTTTTATTAAGGATTGAATTAGATGATGACGGGACCCCAAATAATGATATTGTTATATTTGCGGTTGAAGTTAATGTAGTTAAGTGGGTGTTAGGTGAAAGAATAAGGGTATAATAAATTATATATAAATGGCAACTAAAAATCAATTATTATTAACATCTGGATTTACATCTGTAGATACTATCACGATAACACATAATTTAAATAGATTAAATTTAGATTATAAAGTTTTAATAGATAATATTTCTAGACCAGACTTAGTTGATGATGTAGTTTTTACTAATGGAAATGAAAGAAATGAGTTTACTGTAAAACTAACTTCATCGAACACAGGTGTTATTCAAATATTAGATACTGATAGGTACCCAATAAACTTACCTAACCCTGAAAATAATTTAAAGTTACAAAATTTGTTAGAAAGTAACTTTTTGTTAGATGTGTATCAGAGTGGTTCAACAGTACTTAACGAAATAACTTACACTAGTATATCATGGGATAATCAAGTTATTTTAGGAAGTAACTATACGCATGTATTGGGTGGTTCAAATATTAGAGTTGATTCTAACGGAATATATAGGGTAACATATAGTATAAGTATTGATATTAGTACTAACAATAGGTCAATAAGTAGAGCTAGACTTACTTTAAATGGGGTTGAAGTGCCTAGAAGCGGTGGGTACGCATATCATAGGACTTTAGCTCAAGGAAAGGGTACAATTTCAAAAACAATAATAATACCATTATCTGTTAGCGATATAATTGAGTTAGAGGCAATTAAATTTACGACAAATGGTGGGTCGAATATATTATCTACTATAAATAACGATAGTAATATAACGATAACAAAATTAAACAATGGATAATGATTAGTTTAAGCGCATCCGCAGTCACACTTATATCTGATTTGGGGTATACATTTCCAATAGGTATCACTAGTCTTGTGAGCCCTGGTGATTTATTTACAGTTGAAGATATTAGAACGTCTAATGATATAGAGGTAGCTTTAACAGGGGGTACTATTAATATAATAGATGAGAATAACGTTAAGTTAACAAGTGTTAAAAATATTGGATTGGGTGATGTTAGTTCTGGTCAAGCGGTAATTAAGAATGCTATATTTACTAATTTGACTGCTACAACTATGTCAGCATCAACAGTTATGATTAATGGTGTTGTTGCACAAGTTACGGACACATTTGTTACGGGGGCAACCCTTGATGTGATGGTACTTGAACTAGAAAGAAATGGAGGGTTGTCAGACATTACTGTTGATTTGTCATCTATTTCTAGTGGTAGTGTATTTGGGTCTAATTATTATACAGCACAAAATTTAAATATTCAAACGACAGTTAGTGAGTCTTATGTTAACGCTTTAACATTTACTACTAATAGCATTCCATCTGGTACGTATAGGGTTTCTTGGTCATATGAGTGGAGAGGTGACACTAGAGAAGATTTTGAAGCTAGGGTTACTGTAGATGGCAGTGAGATTATGGAGGTTAATATGGAAGCTAAAGATAATAGTAATTATCATGGTGTTTCTGGGTTTAGGAACGTAAATTTTGGTTCAAGTGGTACACATGTTGTTAATTTTGACTTTGCCACCGAAAATAGTAGTAAAACTATGAGAATAAGAAATTTGATATTGGACTTTTGGAGAGTAATTTAAAATTAGAAAAAAATGAAATATAATTTATTTGGTTATGTAATAAGTGGCGAAACTGTTGGTATTGAAAAGTTATTGTGGGATGATATTGAATTAAATGGTAATGAACCATTTGTGTTAGCTAGTGGAACCACATTAAGTGGTTATACTAATATAACTTCAATTGAAAATATGTATAATTTTGGGTTTAACGCTATCAATGATTTTCAAACGTGGCAAAAAGGTGTTAGGTTATGTGGTTACGAAAAAGGTTGGTCGGCAATGACAGTCACCGAAAAAGACCTTATAATTGATAGTTATGGTTACCCAGAAGGGTCTACAGAAATAATAACTTATTTAATTAATGAAAAGGGGATGACTCAGAGTGAAGCTGATAAATTTTTATTGGATTCTTGGTACGAATATTGGAATAATTTTTTAGAAGATTGTCCACATAGGTGGCATGAAGCGGCTAAGTTAACATTAAGTTATTTAGAATTTTGGGAAGTTTCTAAATTATTAGATAATATAAATGTATTAATTGATAAATATATATTTGCTGGTAGGTTAGGTGTTGGTTATGGTGATACTAGTTCTGGTTTAATGAATTTTATTTACTCGTCTTCAATATATCTTGATGGTGGGTTGGAGGAATTTTGTAATAATAATGGTTATGTATTAAAAATGGGTAATTATAGTGATTTTAAATTAGATTTAGAAAATATTTTACTAGACTCGTATTTTTGGCCAGAAATTAAAAATTATATTTAATTATGGCAATTAAAGTTAAAACGTTTAATTTAAATGGGGTAGTAAAACAAACTGGGTTTGGTAAACCAAATCATATGGCACTAAAGGGTTCTGAGTTTACAGATTTGACTACTACTAACATATATATTAATGAAAATGGTTTAAATACTTGGAAATTAATTAATTTTACTGGGGGGACAAGTGGTGGTAAATTTATAACTGGTAGTACCTTTAGTAACAATGAAGTAACGTTAACTAGAAATGATAGTGTAGATGTATTTAAACTAAGTGGTGGGACGAATGTAACACTTTCTAATCCATCTTTGAATCAGATAAAAATTGATGTTCCGTCAAGTGCAACACTAACTGGAGGAACTTTCGATAATAATAAAAATCTATTAACATTAGAAAAAGATGATGGTACTAATATTAATATAACTGGAGATACATTATACTTTGAAACTGAAATGTATTTTAGTGT
>Ga0228670_1000953_pt1 | contig 13917 bp, 21 predicted proteins | sample 85DmetaG_FD_182785 | JGI IMG/M metagenome (GOLD analysis project Ga0228670, IMG submission 182785) | Seawater microbial communities from Monterey Bay, California, United States - 85D | ecosystem: Environmental > Aquatic > Marine > Coastal | place: USA: California | collected 2016-10-13
CTTAGCAGCAATAGCCTCTTCAGGACTTGTTAAACTGTCAGCATACGCTTTAGCTTTAGCATCTGAAAAACCCTTAACTATAAAGCTTCTTCTAACAAGCTCATGCTGCATTTTCTCATCACCTTCAATAACCTCATCAGTTAAGGCTTCATATTGAGATGCAGTAGTTTTTGCTGCAGCATATTCTTGATGTGGCACACCTGATCTTAAAGCTTCTAAATATTCTTTTTGAGTGTCATTAAGGTCAGAAAGCTCATTAGCTTTTATTTGTTTTGCCATAAGCGACATAAGCGCTTCAGCATCCTCAACATTCTCTAGCTCATCATCTTCAGATAAAACTCCTGCATCATAAAGGGCAGAGGCTAGAGAAGCATAAGGTATCTGAGAAGAGGGAGATTTCCCTTTAGTCTTTGCAGGAGCTTGAGAAGTATCTTTGATACCATCCTCGTTATTTAGGCTTACCTCTTCTTCAATTATTTCTTCATCTTCATCACCTTGGTTTGCCAACTCCTCTAAGCTAATGCCTTCTTCTGCATCTGGCTCCGGCTCTACGTCTGGTGCTTTATTTAATTCATCTCCTGTTTGCCTCTCTGTACCTGTAACATCCTCAACCAAAGGCTCAGTACTGATTACTGGTTCTACAATAGACTCCTCAGAATTTGCTAAGGCATCTATATCAATACCTTCTAATCCGTTATACTTCATATGTTCTCCTCTTATTTTACAAATGTAATAATTAATATTCTATACTTCCTAGTGTTTTTACTCCCTCAAGAAAATAAAGTAGCAACTTCTATAGCTAAAAAGTTATTTAGCGCCACTATTTTGTGACGCTTTTTTTAACTCATTCTTTTCAGATACTTTATTGTGCCTTTCCACTTCTACTTGCTGTCTCTTTTTTAACTCATAATCCTTTTGGATTTTATCAGCCTCATTCTTTAGTTTCTGCAATGTTATGGATGCGTCAGAATTTGTTTTGTCATAAAACTTACCATCAACATTATCTTGACGCATACGCTCTATTTCCAGATTGTTTTGGTTTTCTGCAACCATTCTAAGGTCTTCCCTATCCCATTCTTCACGCTTAAAGTCTTTTGCTTTTTCTTCAGCCTCTGCTGCTGCAGCAATTTGTTCTTGTTGCATTTTCTGAGCTTGCTCTTGTTGTTTAGCGTCAGCTTCAGCTTTATCATTTTCACTAGCTTCAATTTTACGCTTAATAGATGCAATAGAATCTGTAGAGTAAATATCAATTAACTGTGAAAAGTTTAGTATTCCATTTTGAATAGCTGCATGAGATAACTGCTTCATGGTTCCAAGTAGTTCATGACTCTTAGACCCGTCAGTTATTTGTATTCCATATTCACATTCATTAAACTCAGTACCATCTATTTCAAACATCATAGTAGATGCGTCATCAAGAACATATTGAACTTTCTTGTTTTTCTGATCCTTCCATGCATGCTTAGCTGTCTCCAATAAAGTGTTTAATACTCTAAGCTTAGTATAATCATGCTCAGCAAACCAATACTCAGTAATCATTGAAGTTTGAGTAATCTCTTGCTCAACATTACCTACTGCTTGCTTATTTTGTATTTGGCCTAACCTTGTTGCAGATACACCTGATATTTCACCCATTTCATTTTTAATGAATGCCATCATGTTCTGATACAACTGTATTGTATTACCCATTTCTAGGTCAATTACAGGAGCTTGTGCTGACATACCTCCAGCAAGTTTTCCTTGAGCAGCACCTTTATTTCCTTCTTTAAAAGAATCAAATACTGCAAGGTTTGTTCCTTGTGCAAAAGACAACCACTGGTCAATATCCCATTCTTCAGGAACTTGAGATAAATCTAGTCTCATTATTTTTCCGTGGTTCTTGGCAATAGCCATTTCACTGTTGTATGCAAGAACATTGTATAAATACTGGAAAGGCTTCATTCTGTCCATTAATGAAACTCCTTTGTTGTCATTAGTATTGTATATTGTTCCAACAATTCCAGGATAACATTTAGAAGGGTTTTCCATAGACCTAAACTGTATTGGTCTTGGCTGCATCCTAACATAAATAGCTTTATCATCAGAATCTCCTTCATGACCACCACCTATTTTATGACCTTCCCACCACTCATTAAGCCAAAGAATTTCTTCTTCCTCACCAGCATCTACATCAATCTGGTATTGTTCTGGAAATAACTCATACTGTTCATCACCCTCATCATCATAATACTTTACCTTTTTCATCTTTCTCATAGACTTCCAGTAAACTTTTCTTACAAGTATATTCCCGTCTTGATCAAATGTGGATCCTTCTTGAGTATTGTTTTCCAAAGAAGATAAAAGTATTCCCTCATTCACCTTTAACGGCAAGCCTTCACTATCTCCAATATTAAGACCTTTGCTAGCAGAAGTGTCATTTAACCCATTTTCTATAGAATCTATATTTTTAGGTGTAAGGTACTCATGGTAGTCATCAATAATTTTTCCTGGAGAATGATATCCCCAAACTATAATTACATCAGAATCTTCAATATATTGAGACTCACCAGACCTTATTGTTTCTACGTTCTTAGTATTTAACCTAGTCATTATAGGCTCACCTGCAACTACGTCACACTGGTATATTTCTTCAGCGCAAATTAAAGCGTCTTTAAATCCTTTAGAAAATAAATGATCAGCTCTTAGGTGCCCATATAAGTATTTAAGAATGTGAGTAGCTCTGCGCTCTCTAATGTCTTGATATTCAAAGTTTGCAAATTTTTGAAACTTTTTAAATTCTTTTTCTACTTGCTCATCATCAGCTTGTTCTTTAACATGCCTCATCATAAGCTCTTTAAGCTTTTGTTTTAACTTAACTTCCTTATCAGTTATTGCGTCATGATTAATAACTCTAACCATCCAGTCAAATTTCCTAGCAATAGACTCTCCAACAAGTAAATCAATCTTGGGATTACATATTGGATAGTTCATCATTCTTGCAGGAGCTTCTAATCCTGATATTTTGTTTGGATTACAAGTTCTTTCTACATCTGCAGGGTCTAGTATATCTGAATACAGGTCGTAGTTTATTCTTTTGTTTATTAAGGACTTCCTTAAAGGGCCTCCATTAGATATTGTTGCATTCTCAGCACCATTAATGCAGTCTTTTCTCCATTTGGTATTTTTCTGAGAGTATGCCTTTTTCTGTGCGGGCATCCCCGTATTTTTGTTATACATAGTATATAGACGTAGTTAAACCCACAAATGTATGGATTAATTATTTAATATGCAAGTTATTACTCATTTCTTTTTGTATTGATGCAGGCAAGTTCCTGTGTCCTTGTGATTTATAGTTTCTTGTAAAGAAAGAGTCTTGAGATAATGATTTTACTTTTTCTTTTTGCTTCCTATCTACAAACTTAAACAAGTCTTCTTTAATTATCATTACCATAATCATAGCAGAGACCCTATCAAAGTTGCCGTCTTTGTTAAAGGCTATCATCTCTTCAAGAAGTCCTACAGACCTTATCTTGTGCAAATTCAGTATTTCACTATTAGGATCTTCACCGTAAGCAGGTTCTAGTAACCAGTCAAGAATTAATCTTAAACCATAAGCATTAATTGGTGCTGATGCAGTTGTTCCTTTTCTCTTATTTCCAACCTTAGAGATAGTAATGTCTGCAACATCTTTAAGGGACTCAGGAGTATCACATAGCAAATGCGTAGAGTTTTTATTCTCATAATAAGTATAAAGACCTTTCTTGTTTTGCTCGTAATTGTGCTTTGTTCTGTAAAATATGTTTAGCTTTCTTGTAATCTCATAAAATTCTTTAGTTCCTCTTCTTCCTGTGTATTCTGCAACTATTCTGTTGGTCCACAAATCTAATATAAATGTTGACCCTAAAGAGTTTGTTACAGACTCATCATCATCATAAGTATCTGTTCCCTGTATATATCTGTCAGCAATAACTTCTCCAGACTTCTTTTTTGGCATCTCAAATATCTCAATAACACCAGGCTTGTCTTTATTGTCTTTTACGGGAAATTCTTTAATAAGTTTACCTACATCTCCGTATTCAAACTTAAGAGTTCCATCTGATTGCCACACAAGCTCTCCGTGCCAGTGTGAATCCACATACTTTAGAGGGCTTGATTTTACGGCTGCTAAATGAGCTTTTAATTCTGCTTGAGGGAAGAATGCTCCTTTTGCATTTAAGAACATCTCACTAGGCTTTATAGGGTAGTTCATCATCTCTAATGATAATGCTGAAGAATCTTTAGCTTTTGCTTTCTCTGCTCTACGTTTCTCTATAAATGCAAGTGCTGCAGGCACATCTGTATTCCCATTATCATCTTTAAATGAGTTCATTCCGTAATAAGCTGGAACAAACCATCCAATTTTACCTGTACCTTCCCAAGTGTCTTCAAATGCTAATGCTTCAAAACCTCTAGGGTTTCTAAACATAATCTCACCTTCCTGTATTTTTTCAACGTTACCACCAGTACCAATCCATACAGAAGAACCAAACTTCCAAGGGTAATCCATCATTGTTGCAGTATTAGAACCGTGTACAACTAATGAGTTACCAAGAAGTCCCCACTCCTCTACTACCGCTACAGAATAACGTCCACCAGCCGCAGCTTCAGGATTTTCTGTAGTATAGATACCGTGATTTATATTTGACCCAGAACCTCTTTTTTGCCAAGCGCCACCAATTTTCTTGTCATATTCATGTCTCCACTTATTTTTCATATTGTTGGGAGCAAGTGTTCCGGCCATTGTTTTAGCCATAGGAGATGGAGAATACTCATTGGCGTCTTCATAAGCTCCAGGAAGCCTAGTCATCCCTTGTTTTGTTTTAGCTAACAAGTCTGAAGACTTTGCAGATAAGGCTGCACCTACAAATATCTCAACCTTAGAAGGGTTCTTTAAATTCTCAAGTGTATATTCTTTTGCACCATCAGTAATTAGTTCATGTAATACAATTCCAACGCTTACAGAGAATGATTTACCTACACCCCTACAAGCTAGCCAAAATAAATCCTGAGCCATATTTTGATACATGGGGATTCCTAAAGGCCTGTCATGCAACTGTCTTAAATATTCTCTAGCAGGAACATACTGTTTAAGCTCTCCTTTGTCATTATAGCATGTACTATCATACTTGCCGTCAAAATTTTTATTATCTAAGTCCCTGTTACACGAGTAGGTCTGGTCATCTTTGAACCCTGAGAAGCCTCTGGCTTCTATCCAATTATAAAATAATTCCCAGTCAATATCTCTAAGCAATGGACGTATAGCCTTTTTAGGTGCTGACTTAGGAGCATCCTCTGGCTTATGCAATATTGTTCCAAAGTTTACATAGAAATACAGGTTACTAGGCATGAAGCGCCAGTTTCCAACATGTTCTAAGTTATCCTCAGTTAACTCTGCATCCACATTAATACTTACATCTGCATCATCTACAGACCATAAGCCTTCAACACATCTTCTCCTGTGCGTTTTCCAAAACTTAGAGTATGCTAATGATTTTGGGTGCAAAGTTGGAACTTCAGATATTAAGAAATTATTCCTCTTATTTATTACTACGTAATCTCCTATTGTCTCCATTATAACAATCCTTGTTCAGATGCAGATTCTACAGCTCCTCCTTTGGTTGCAGATTCTAACTTCTCTTTATCTAATTTGGCCTGAATGCCAGTTAACTGATCATAAATCTTGCCGGTAGCTGCCATCATTTTATCTAACTGGTCTGCAGTACCTTTTCTTAATATTTGTTTACCGCCTGCTCCTTCTTCATAGAAATCAAAACTATATGTAGCTTCATTTATAAACCTTTGCCTATCAGCAAGGTTGCGCTCTAAGTTTACCATTTCCTTTTCAGCAGCAGATAAGACATGCCTTTCATAAGCTTCTCTTAATATTTTATTATTCTCACTATCCCAGTCAAATTTCTTGTCCTGTAAGTAGTCAGTTGCAATGAGTTCTCTTTTATCAGCTTCTGATGTTGTACGCCAAACATTGCCATCATGACAATCTATAAGAAGAGCAATAGCCCACATTAACTGTGAGCTTTTTGCTTTCTTTTTACTTTTGTCCTTTTTGTACAAATCACCAAATTCTTTTATAGTCTTCATTATAGGGTTCATATCCCAATAATTCTCATCTGTATTCCAATTGCGTGATATTGATACTGGCATATTATTCTTTAATTAAAAATTTACCTTCTTTATCAAAAGACTCTCTAATTCTTACTTGGCGCTCTGATTCTTCAAAAAAGAAGTCTTCGTCTTCAATGTATCTATTACCACAAGTTCTTGGCGGTAAACTTCTTGATATAGGCTCTGTTTGTAACCCTTCTTTTTTTTCTACAAACTTAAACAAGTCATCTTCATTCTCTATCATAATCTTCTTCTATTTGGTGAATAACACAATCTGTAGTCAATACCATTGATGCTGCAGCTATTGCATTTTTAATTGTTGTTTTTACTACTAATGCTGGGTCTTTTATGGTTTTAAGAGATGCGTGGAATTTTCTAATTCCTTCCTCGTCATCATCTAATTCTCCATTCCATAGTATGTTTCTTGTTACAGAACACAAGGCATCACTTAATAATCCTTCAGCAACACTATCTCCTAGTACATTATCTGAAATGTCTTTGTATGTTTTACCACCCCCATCTACAATTCCAAACTCTAATGCAGCTTGTACAGCTCTTACTGTATCATCAATGCTATCTCTTTTTTCCATAACCTCTACTGGATTATTACCTCCAACATAAATTACAGCAGATCCTGCATTTAAAACAGCCAACCTTTTCTTATAGTTATCTTTTAAACCGTCAGTATCTTCTTTAATTTTGCCTTTGTAATAAGCAACTCTTTTATCAATAGCCTCTTTATCTCCATGACGGCCAATAATATTGGTGTCTCTAGCAGTAATTTCTACAGAGTCTGCAGTACCTAAGTGATATTTAGCATCAATACTTTTAGGACTCCATCCAGCTTTAGTACTCAATAATGTTGCGCCAGTAGCAATAGCAATATCTTCTAATACTTCTCTTCTTGCTTCAGCTACAAATGGAGCACCAATAACAGATATGTCTACTACTTTGTTATCTCTAGCCCATATTAAGCTCTCTACGGCCTTATCATCTAATTCTTGACAAATTATAAGTAAAGGAGAATTGGCTTCTTTAGCTGCTCTAATAACGTAGTCCATCTCATCATATCCTTTAAACTTAAAGTCTGTTACCAGGATTTTAGGATCTTTGTATTCAGTTTTGTTTCCACTTGCTAATGTAGAAGATATATGTGACTGCTCTATTTTAATACCGTCAACTAACTCTGTAAATGTCCTCTCATTGTTTGAGCTTTTAACTTTTACAATACCGTTTTGCTTGATAATACCATAAGCATCAGTAACCATTCTGGAAATATCACTATGATTGTTAGAAGACACCATAGCGATTTCATAAATCTCTTCATTTGTTGTTACTTTTTTAGTTTTACTATCTATAAACTTTTCAATGTTAGGTAGTAGTGCATCCAATTCTCTTTTTAAAGCTATTGGCCTTATTGCTCCTTCATCAATTAAGAAGAATCCATTTTGGATTAAGCTATTAGCAACAATAACTGTACTTGAAGTTCCATCACCAGCTTTCTTTGCTGTCTCTTTAGCTGCCTCTTTAACTGTTTGGCATGCTAAATTCATTACAGGGTCTTTTAAACTTGTAATTGCGTGAGCTACGGTTACACCATCTTTTGTGACATGAGGAGGATTAAACACTTTAGTAATCCCTACATTTCTACCAAATGGTCCAAAAGTTGTAGCAACAGCATGTTTTAATATGCCGCTGCCTTTTTTTAACTTCTCACTAACTTCTGGGCCGGTAATAACCTCTGATACTTCTCTAATTACCATTTTGCTTTAAATATTACGTCTCTAACCATCAAGAACTCCCCGTTCATAATCTTTATTGCTGATATTGCATCTGATGCAGTAGTTAGACAAACATCTCCAGCTTTAATAGATGAATCTTCATCTGCAGCAATAACTTCTGTTTTTTCCCAAACTTTCATTTGTTTTTCATAAGCCTCCTGCTGTCTGTTGGGTGCAAGTTGTTTAATTTCCTTGTCAACTTCTTCTAAATCAACTCCGTATAACGGGTTTCTTATAATTACCATTCTTTGTAAAGGCTTTGGTAATGCTTCTCCTTTTTCACTTTTTACTTCTGTCATCTTCTCTATTTTTAATTGTTACTTCTCTTTTACGTAAGGTGTTGGATTCTTCACAATCCTTGAACCTAAACTTTTACTGCTAACGTGAATTAGATTTCCTTGCTTGTTTACATGTTGATTGGTTAACTCTCTTCTTACAACATATTCTTCATATGTTTCACCATCATCAACTAGTCTATGGCCTTTGTAGGATTGTCTAATGTACATTCCATTCACTAGTAGCGCATCCATTCCTCCAGGAGTCTTTACAACCTCTGCAGTTGGAGCTTTCTTCTCTTCATTACTTTCTTGCTCTTTCATTTAAAATTTTATCAGCTTTTTCATTAAATTTAGTTCTCCACGTCATCCACATTTCTACAAACTCATCAAAGTCCATTTCTATGCAAACGTTATCATTCCCAAGGTGAACAACAGTAATACTCTCATAGTCACCTTCAAATGCTGTTCCTGTATATTCTTCTGGGTAAACAACATCTTCAAATAATAACACCATTGTACAGGTTCTTTCCACTTCCTCTACACCTTCAATAAAGACCTTTTTAGCCTTTATGTAATCTTCTCCCTCTATCATCTTTTATTCTTTTTAAAAATTTAACTCTTCCCTCTTTGGCTACAAACCTACCTAAATGCTTGAACTTAACATTTGCAAAAGTATCAGGCTCTCCACTAACGCCTTTTTTAATCTCTTCTCTAGCACAATGAAACTGTGACTCAAATATTGCTTTTACAACTTTAGCCGGAAGCCTATATCTTAGTGCTACTTCTGAAATTTTATCCTCTACTTTCTTTTGCATTTTATTTCCTGTCTTTTTCTATATCTTTTTGTGCTTGAAGCATAGCCATTTCCATTTCTTCATCAGATATTCCCTCAAGGAAATACTCATGCTCTAGCTCATCTTCGTAATATTCTTCATCCATTATAATAAGTTTAATGGTGTAAAGTTATGTATTATCTATCACAAATTCAAATTTTAATGAATTTTTCTCACTAGGGTTAAGCAAATATTTTTTTGGTATTGTATTACCACTTAATATTTTTCCCTTCTTTCTGAGGTACGTGAGTGAGTTTCTGACTACTTCTTTGCTCACTCCTAGTTTGGATGCGATCTCAAGTTTTGTAGAATAATCAAAAACCATCTTCCATTTAACGTTTTCATCTGCTATGTTACTGTATTTGAACTCATAATACAATAGTTCTGCAAATACGTCCATATCCCTTTCTCTTAAATTGTCAAAGGGCTTACGTACATCTAAGTACATTCTAAAGAAATTCCTTTCTTTTACTGGTAGTTTTATTACTTTTTCCATTTTTATATTTTAATGTTTTTTATTTTTTCTCTTGTTGTTTTTGTTTTAAGTTCAAAGTTAAAGCTTTCAGCTTCTGTTAGAGGATAATGCTGAATACTGCTTGAAGGGTTTTCTAAAAGTTCATTTAAAGCCTCTTGTAGTCTTCCTGATGTTAATGGTCTATAAGTATACTCATCTCTTGATATTTGACCCCAAAGGCTTTCTCCTATTCTAATTTCATCATTCATATCTTTATATTTTTAATCCTTCTAGCTTTTGTTTCTTTAGGATCCTCGCCTAACAGGTCCCAAGAGTATTTTGCGTGCCCTCCAGTTTCTTTCCAGATAAATTCTTCTTTTTTTAAGTCAAAAGTTCCAAACGCTACTTCACTGTTGTGCCAAGGGAAGCCATATTTTTCATTAAACAAATCCTCAATTTTTACACTTTTATATCCCATATCTTTGCTTTTCTTTTTAGTTCTGCAATCTCTTTGTCTTTAAGTATTGCAATGTATTTGTATTTTGCTATTTCAGCTATTGCTTTAGGTTCAAAGTTTTCATAAAGATAAAAGGCGCCAATATAATCTTTTTTTTCTGAAAGTATTCTTACTTTTGTAGATCCTCCACGTTCATCTATTTGCACTACAATATTTCCATTTTTATCATCTACATGAACATAAAGTTCAATTTCTTTATTTCTACGTTTATATTTATATTTTCCGCTACCATTGTCAGGAAATACTGGCGTGTCCCATACCGTTGATTGTCTCAATATTTCTTCTCTTGCTATTTTTTGCATTCTAATGTGTTCTTGTTCTTGTTTTTGAAGCCAAGACTTTGTGTTTGTCATGTTCATTTTGTTGTTTCTTAATTGTTATGTAGCAAAAGTAATAAACTTTATTATTGTACACAAGTTCTAGTGTTACTATTTTTAACTTTAGACAAAAATTTTTTGGGTGCAAGAGGAATTATTTGAAATCTTTACTATATATACAGTATATAAAGCTAAAACAGTCAACATTCTATCAGGCACCCAAACTATAGTATATATTGTTTACAATCTTTACTATATTATACCAAAAACACTATCTCTCCCCGTGTGTTTTTATAATCACCTCAAACAACTGCTCCATATAAGGACCAGAGAAATGTCATCCTTAACCTCATATGCATTTCTTTTGTTCATGCGCTTTACGCGCGAAGACCTAGTACCATATTGCTATGGATATGTAAAGCGGTTAAGCCGTCTGTCCTGTTTATTTAACAGTCCTTTAAAAACCCTACTGCTCCAACAGTAGGGCTATGTTTAAACTAAATTCCAAACATGGAAGAGTTAATGTCTTTACAAAAATAAGAAACTTATTCTTAAATTCCTAGTATTTTGTCTTGTTCTTTTAATAAAGCGTCTACTTCTTTTGCCAAGTCTTGCTTTAAATACTCAGGTGTATCAGACATGTTATACTGTCTCATTTTAGTATCTATTTCTTTAGATATCTCACCTACTCTGTCTTTACTTTTCTTGCTCATTCTCATTTTGTAAAGATAATTAAAATATTTTATAAAAGCAAAAAGCCACTAGATTTCTCTAGCGGCCTTATCATAACAATTTAAAACAACATAAAACAAAATGTATTTTCTTATTTCATATTGTAAAGATACAAATCTTTTTTAATTATTTACCAGAAGATACAATTTTTCTTGATAATATTTTTCCTGTACCTTTCTCAAGCTCCTTTTCAATCCTTGTACCCTCAACAAACGTTAAAGCCTCAGCAATATTGTCACCTTGTTGTGTTGTTACTTGTATTACGCACCCAACTCCAGGAATCTCCATAGCTTTAGTTGATTTCATCCAGCCTTCAGCTTTACTAGAAGCCTTTGAAATTAATTGGAATGTATCACCATTGCCCCAAAACTCAATATCATTTACGTTGTCTTTAGTTCCTTTAGTGTCTGTGTTTGATAGTGTTTTTACAGCTTTAAGTTCTTTTTTATCTACTACTGAGCTTACTTCTTTTTTCTTATTCTTCATCTCTTAATATTTGTTTTAATAGTTCTACATAATTTAATTCTAATACCTCAGTTACGTCTGAAAGCTTGTTTTGATCAAAGTCTACAATATTTGCAATTGTCTCTTCTTTTCCGCTAAACTTAATAATATTAATCCTAGCCTTCTTGTTTTCAGCGTTATAGAATAGTATTATATTGTTTTTTAACAAATACTCTTCCCTATCTTCTAGGAATCTCTGATATTTCCAACCCTTCTCTTTAAATTCTTCTCTACTTATCATTTATTTTGTTTTATTTATTTCCTCTTGTATTCTATGCATTAATTTATTGTACTGATTCTGAGCAGCTCTATGAAGCTCTATTAACGTTTTTCCCTCAGTATTGTCAAGGCCTAAGTTTTTCAGGTCTCTTTGCAATTTTTCCCTCTCTGTCATATTATTGTTTTTGATTATTTACCAAAGATACACATTATTAGGGGGTTATAAAAATTTTTTATTTTTTTATTTTTTTTGAAATATTTTATGGGGGAGTAATAGTGGGGAGCACCTAATATAAAGCCCACCCTTTCGCAGTTTTGGCGCAATGCCCCCCATAGTTATGCTATAGCAGTAATAATCTAATGCGGGGTATTCCCAATAGTAATCCGGTAACGGGATTGCGATGAACAGCTATACAGTTACTTAATCTAGTACACACATTATCTGCATTGTGTGTACTGGAGTATTTTATTACGCATACGCAGAAAAAAGGATTATGGACACGCCTATACAAAGGTGTCCAATTCAATAACATTTAAATAACATATTATGAAATTAACAGTAAAAGCATTCAACGACAAATCTATTGTAAAACAATCTAAAAGGTTTGATGATAGAGGTACATTAAGACTAGAAGGAGAGTCTTACATGTTAGATGCAAACAACAACATCTACTCTAAAAAGCTTACAACTTTTGTAACTATGCCTAAAGAGGCTATTAAGGCTTTAAACCTTGATAGAGATGGTGCAGATTACAATGCTTGCACTAAAGCTGCAGGTATGGAGGCTTCTAGAATTGTAGTACGTGAGACTACTACTAGAGAGCATGAGAGTAACAAGGCTAAGGTTTATCCTTCTAGCCACTCTAATGCTGGTGAGGCTATCTTAGACCCAAGTGGTAATGAGATATACCGTTTCACTAGCCTTGTACCAATGTCTTCTCCAATAAACGATGTATTGGTAATCACTGCAGACCAAGCAGCTAAATTAAACCTTTCTGAAGTTACTACTGAAGTAGTTACTGAAGAGGGAGCATTATCTTAATATAAATAGGGAGTCCTTAGTGGCTCCCTTTTATTAACCTTTTAAACTAAACCATTATGAAGGATTTGATTGCAATAGCAACAGTTGTATCAACTGCAGCTTTAATTATCGTAGGCATTATTGTGTCTATTTAGTATTAACCTATAAAACAAACCAAATGTATTACGTAGATGTAAACGGACTTGTAACAGATTACAATCCAAGAGTAAACAACAAGTAATGGGAACTTTCCTATTCTTTGTTGTGTTAATTACATTGTTTGCACTTAAAGCTAAGTGTAACGATGTGCGGTAAATAATATTGTGTCCCTTAATTGGGGCACTTAAAATAATTAATTATGATTAAGAGTAGTTCAGCATTTATAATGTGCTTAGTACTATTGATAATGTTACTAGCTATTGCTGGTATAGCTTTTTTAACAGGCTGTACAGAAGTAATGATGTTTGCTAGTATTACTATTGTAGTGTTTGGTATGATATTGCCAAATTGTGATAAAGAAAATTAATGCAAGGCTGTAGATTGTAGAGGTTTACAGCTTACTTGCACCTAAAAACAACAGTTATGATAACTAATAAAATAAACAAAGCCTACAACGTTGTATGGGTTGTTAACGGTAAAGTAAAAGAAACTATAGAATACAATAAACCAATAGCATTAGCTAAAGCTTTAGCAAAGAAATATGCAACAACAACGCATAAAACAGGTAAAGTTATAGCTGTTATGCAATAATGATATTGTGGGAAAGATAAACTACTGTATTGCAGAGCACTTATTGAGTACCACTACCGCATTATGGGAAAGTAAATAAGCAGCAATCGGAGCTTATATTATTTACAAGTACCATAAACATATTACAGGAAAGTAAATATGTCATGCAATAAGAAGTTAGTAGGAGACACATGGCCAGCCTATAATTTATAGGTAGCACATGCTAACGAACACTGTGAGCTTAGACTATTTACAAGTATTGTGTACAATAAGGCTACAGAGAAGATAAGAACAGCAGTAATGAGTTAATCTTTTCTCACTTTAAACAAAAAAAGTTCACGCTATTTGCAGCGGTGCACTTCTTTGTAGCTCTTTGTAACTTGTTGTGGCT
>Ga0228670_1000958_pt1 | contig 13858 bp, 12 predicted proteins | sample 85DmetaG_FD_182785 | JGI IMG/M metagenome (GOLD analysis project Ga0228670, IMG submission 182785) | Seawater microbial communities from Monterey Bay, California, United States - 85D | ecosystem: Environmental > Aquatic > Marine > Coastal | place: USA: California | collected 2016-10-13
TTCATAACTGTCTCATAAAATACTTCATAACAAGAACGATTTTTACAATTTTTTTTATCAATATTTAATTTACACTCCATAAAATAGGGATAATTTATTTCTTTTAATTTAGTTAATAATTTTGCTTTTAATTTTAAACTATCTTTAGCATTATGTATATACTCTTTGATATCTATATTATTTTTAAGTAATTCAGAATTTGTTATTAAATATAAATAATCTGGTGTAAGTAATAATAAATCATGCATAGTTTCATCTCTATTAGCAGATGAATTTGAATTATGTAATGTAATGTCTCCACCAGAACTATATTTAATAGAAATTTTATATTTTTTATTTAAATATAAATCAATTCTTTTTGCATTAGGTAAATATTCTGCATCAAATCCTATTGATTTTAAAAAATCATTAATAATTAATTCAATACAATTACCAATATCAAATCTATTACATTGTTTAGATGTTCCAAATTCATGCATTAAATATTCTATTTTTTTATTATATTCATCTAAATTATTTTTATTTTTATAAATAGTAGTCCAAACTAATTCATCTGTTATTTTATCTGTAATTTTAGTAATAGGTTCAATAACATTTTCTATAGTTAAATTATTAATAGGTTCAATATTTTGAATTTTACTTTTATATTCTTATAATTGTTTTTTTATATTATTTAATTCATTACATTTTTCTATATAAAGTGTTTCATAGTTTATGTCTTCTTTTTCTGCTTCTTTTTCTGCTTCTTTTTCTGCGTCTTTTTCTGCGTCTTTTTCTGCGTCTTTTTCTGCGTCTTTTTCTGCGTCTTTTTCATCTTCTTTTATTATTAATTTATTATGTAAATTATCTATTAATTCTTCCATTTATACTATTTAATTTATGTATATTAATTATAATTATAAATATATATTATTTTTATTTCAATTTTTATCTTCATTCTAATTTAGGTAATTTTTTTTCTACATAATTTGGTATATCAATTCTAACAGAACATATATATTTACATTCACCTTTACCTTTATAAATTTTTAAACTTTTTATATCAGCATTAATAATTTCTACCATTTTATACAAATAATTTATTGATTTAAATAATATTTCTATATCTATACCATCATTATTACCTTTATCAGTAATACCTATCATATATAATGCTTTTCCACATCCTTCTTCTAATCTAAATATTAATTGTGATGCTCTTCTATTTAATTTATCTATATTTTTAATATTTTTAAAATTATCTATAAATTCTTTTGATTTATTTTTTTTTATTTTCATTTGGTCTACAGGTTCATTATCTAGATATATTTTATATTCTCTATTTCCTAAAAATTCTTCTTCTTTTTGTCTAGGCATACATTTATTTATATATTCAAACATAGTTTGAGTTAATTAAATCCCTTATATAAAATTTAAATTAAATACATTAGTTACTATTTTTATAACAAAATGAATACAATAAATAATACATAATAGATAATAGATATTATATAGTTTTATATTTATTTTTTTATTTATACTTACATTATATAAAATAATAAATAAAATTATTAAAATAATAATAAAAAAAATAATAAAAAGATGTATCTAGAATAAACATAATCACTATATTAAATAAAATTAATTATAAATTTAAAATTCACTACCAGAATTTGGTAAATGTGTATAGCCTTGAATATTACATAATTTAATTTCTCCATTAGAAATAAGACCTTGTTCTAATTTATTAGTTTGGGCTTTCATTAAATCATCATCTGTTACAAAAAGTTGTGTATCATTTATTCTATTTTTTTCTTGTAAATTATTGGTTATTGTTTTAAAAGCAGGGTCTTCATAATATTTATCATTAACATTTTTAATTTCTTCTGTCATATTTGTCATAGTTTCTTTATTTTGATTACTATTATTATTATTATTATTTACTAATTCTATAGTATCGATATTTTCTATATCGTATTCAATTTCATTAATAGTATCGCTTATTTCTGACTCTTTAAAAATTATACCTTGACTACTATTTTTATTAATAATATCTTTAATATTTTTTAAATTTTGTTTATGATTTATATTATTATTATTATTTTCTAATTTTGAAATTGCAATAAGAGATTTACGTAAATGTAATTCTTGAATTACCATTATCATAAATGTTGTTAAAAGAATAGCATAAATAGGGTCAATACACACAGTGTAGGCTATAAATAAAGAATATATTATTTTAAATAATGTATTATCAAATACTTCAATATATTTTACTTCTATTTTATCTATAAATAATATTAATACAGTTAATAGTATTAAAAAACTATATTTAATAACTGGATTTTCTAAAATAGATATTAAACCATTATTTAACTTAACAATAGGATTTATTAAAGACATTTTATATTACTATTTATATTAATAAAATATTATTATTTCTATTATAGTAAAAGTTTTTATTTATAAAGAAATATTAATATTTATAAAGAAAATAGAAATTAGAAAATAGAAAATTGAATATTTATTAATAAATTAAATATAAAAATAATAATTTATAAAATATATAAATTAAATACTATCTCTAGATATAAGTAAAAATAATTAATAATAATTAATAATAAAAATAGAATGTCTCTAGATAAAGATAATATTAAAACATCATTGTCAAATCAAGGATATGCAATTTATAAATCTACAATTACTGAAAAAGAAATAGATAATATAAAAAAAGATTTATCTATTAAACCTTTTAGTTGTCCTGGATATGGTAATCCAGAAGATATAGAACCTTATAAATTATATAAAGAAAATGATGATAAACTTTATGTACCTAATTTTTATGGTAAAGATAAATATGGACCATCTAAAAACACAAAATTAAAAGAACCTGAAACAACAACACTTGCGTTTTCTCCTGATAGACAAATGCGAGAATATCAAAAAGAAATTATTAAAACATACATTACATCTGCTAAAGAAAAAGGTGGAGGTATTATAAGTGTTGGTTGTGGAAGGGGTAAATGTTTAGCAAAAGGAACAGTTATTCCACTTTATAATGGTGCTTCTAAAAAAGTTGAAGATTTAGTTGAAGGTGATACATTAATTGGTGATGATGGTTCTCCTCGTATAATATTAAGTCTTGGTTCTGGAGTATCTGAAATGTTTGAGATTAATCCTAATAATACTTTTAAAACTATTCATAATAAATTTACTAAACTTGAAAAACAACATAATTTTAAATCATATATAGTTAATGAAGAACATATTTTAACATTATATAATAAACCAAATATAGATAATAATAAATATATATTAGATAGTAATAATGTTGTTGATATATCAATAAAAGATTATTTATCTTTGAGTATAAAAGAACAAGACAATTATAAAGGTATTAAACTACCATTAAATAAATTATGTTTAAGTCATGTTAAAGAAAAATATGAAAAATATATAGTAAAAAATAATATAACTTCTAATAACATAGAAATATATAAATTATTAAATACATTTCCTAAAGATATAAAAAATATAGATTCAATAAATTCATATTATATAGGTCATATTTTAGGTATTAACTATTTAACACTTTATAATATTAATTATATAAAAGATTATAATAATATTTATAGTAATATAAATTTAATTACATTAGAAGATTTACATACATATATAATTAAAAATACATTAAATATTCAATGTTTAGTAGATTTATATCTAGGCTTTTTACATAGTATACCTTATATTCAATCAACTCCAATATGTTTAAATATATCAATTAATAGTAATTTTAATGATACTAATAATACTATTATTAATAAAACAAAAATAATAACTATTTTAAAAAACCTATTTAACTTAATTGGTCTTTCATATTTAATTAGTAATAATAATAATAGTAATAGTAATAGTAATAGTACAACAAATTTTATACTAGATGACGAATATAATAATTATTCAATTATACCTATTAGTATTAAATCCAAAGGTAAAGGTGAGTATTATGGATTTCAATTAAGTGGTAATGGGCGTTTTATATTATCTGATAGAACACTTACTCATAATACTGTCATGGGATTAAAAATAGCAGAAGAATTAAAAGTTAAAACTCTTATTTTAGTTCATAAGGAATTTTTAATGAACCAATGGGTTGAAAGAATTACTGAATATTTACCCGAAGCCAAAGTTGGTTATATACAAGGTAAAAAATGTGATATTAATCGCAAAGATATTGTTTTAGCAATGATACAAAGTTTAAGCGATCCTCGTAAAGATAAAGATTATCCCTCAAATTTATTTGAAAGTTTTGGATTAGTTATTGCTGATGAATGTCATCATTTAGCAGCACGTCAATTTTGTAGGTCATTAGCAAAATATCCTTTTAAATATACGTTAGGATTAAGCGCTACACCTGACCGTGGTGATGGATTACAACGTGTATTTAAACATTATTTAGGTGATATTGTATATAAAGATGCTGAAATACAACAAAGTGATGAAGACATTAGATTAGAACATATACCTAATTCTAAAGTTGAACTTTATATCTATAATAATTCAGACCATAACTATTCTAAAGAAGCATTAAATTATCAAAAAAAGCCAAATATTGTGACGATGAAGTCAAATGTGGCAAATTGTTTAAAAAGAACAAAATTTTTATTATCCTTTTTACCACGTCTAATTGAAGAAGGGAGAACTATTTTAATTCTTAGTTGTCGACGTAATCATATTAATGAAATGGAAACATTAATTAATGATATGGCTATACCTAATTGTAGTGTTGGTTTATATGTAGGAGGAATGAAACAAAGTGATTTAGATATTAGTGCTACTAAACGGATTATTATTGCCACCTATGATATGGCTGAAGAGGCATTTGATTGTAAAACATTAAATACACTTATTTTTGGAACACCTCATAAAAATATTAAACAAGCTGTGGGTAGGATTTTAAGAGAAGAAAAGAAAAAACGCAAAATAATACCATTAATTATTGATTTACAAGATGTATTTTCAAGTTTTAACAGTTGGAATAAATTACGTGAAAAATATTATAAAACTGAAGAATATCCTTTGAAAATATTTAATGTTATTGATAAACCTGACCTTAACTTTAAACCTATTGTGAGTTTTGTTAAAGATGTTTCTAATAAAAAAACAACTAAAACGAAAGCAATTAAAGATACTAAAAGTAAAAAAACGTCATTTATTATTGATATGGATGATGAAATTTTAGTGGAAGGTGATTGTAATGGATATAATGATAATATTGAAGAAGATAATAGAGAAATATTAGATTTTTAAATATTAAAAGTAAAATAAAAATATTTTCATATAATAATAATAATAATAAAAAAATGCATTTACAAAAATTAACATTTAATTTAGCCTATATATTACTCATTGGTTCAAGTATTTTAACTGGTTTTGAAACATTAAATACATTTACAAAAGAAATATTACCTTTAAAATATATTTTAAGTATTGAAACGTGTGTTACTATAATTGCTAGTATTGCCTATGCTTTTTTGACACAATCCTATGCTACAAATCAAAATTTTGATTTAACATTTTATAGATATCTAGATTGGTTTGCCACAACACCTTTATTATTATTATCATTAATTATATATTTATCTTATCTTAAAAATAAAGATGAAAATAAACAAACGCCAGAAACAGAAGACGATACATTTAATATAATTTTAAAAGACAAAAAAATAATAATTATTATGTTATTAAACTTTTTAATGTTAGTCTTTGGATATATGGGAGAAACTAAATTAATAAATTATATTCTTGCTAATTGTTTAGGATTTATACCTTTTATTATAATGTTATATCTCATTTGGACTAATTATTGTCATTCTAGTAATATAAATGTATTTATCGCATTTACTATCATCTGGAGTATGTATGGTATAGTTTATTTTTTTGATAATAATAGTAAAAATATTAGTTATAATATTCTTGATATTATTGCTAAAGTTGGATTTGGGCTTTTAATATGGTATCAAGTTGTTCAATATAAATTAAATACAATAGATAATGAAATTAAAGATAAGAATTAAAGATAAAAGAATTAAAGATGAAAATAATTAAAGATAAAAGAATTAAAGATGCAAAGAATTAAAGATAAAAGATTAAAATGTCTATTAGCACAATACTAATGAATGAAATTTCTATAAATATAGCGTCCAGAAGCAATACCTATTATAATACCTAATAAATTAATCATACATAATATAAAACTATTATTACCATAGGTTAAATAATGTTCACTATCTTTCATTTCAGGATTACCATTGAAATACATTCCATAATTTAAGCCAGTATTAGAAATAGGTGGAAGAATAGCAAATACAATAATAAATCCTAATATTGTCATCATATTTGATTCCATAATAGCAAAATACATACCAAACCCTGATATAATTGCTATAAAAAATTCTATACTAAAAAAATTTTTTTTAAAATTATTTCGCATTTCCATTTGTTCTGTAGGTTCTGATACATAAGCATATTCAGCATTAACATATCCTATTATAAATGAAACTAATAATGTAATAGATATTATTATTAATGCTTGTAGTAATACCGTTGGTAATTTTTCAAACTTATTTGTTGCTATTAAAAAACTAATGGCAATCATTGGATTAATTATAACTGATATAATTGAACTTGCTAATACATAATCCACGTTATTCAATAATAAACCTGCTGAACATACAATGACAGCAATGGATAAGAAAATTACATTTACATAATTTAATTTAAAAATATTTATTTTATATTCTTCTAATTGTTTATCTATTGTTATTTTTGACATTTTAATATTTATATAATTTTTAATATTTATATAATTTTAAATTTATTAAAAAAATTATTCTTTTTACTTTTATAACAGATTTTTTTTGTAAAATTTGTAGTTTAATATAATTTACCTTTTTATTTAAAATAAAATTGAATTTATATTTATCATAATATTAAATTTATAAACAAAATATATAATAAAATAATCATTTTTATTTATAATTAATTTAAAATGGAAACTATAACAGATACAATTATAGAAATTAATAAAAAAGAAGATAAAAAAGAAGATAAAAAAGAAGATAAAAAAGAAGATATAACTATTAATCATATACCACAAATTATTAAATCATCTTTACAAACTAAAAATTGGAGAAAATCTCAATTATGGTATGTAAATGGTAAAAAAAATGAGTGTGAATTATTTCAACGTAAAATAATTGAAAGTATAATAAATATACCTTGTAGTAAAACAAATGATAGACTATATATGGAAACATCTATAATAGTATCAATATTACATCCATTAAAACAAAGTAATGGTTTTGAATATACAGAAAATTTTGATGGTAAAATTAAAATAAATAATAATATAGTTTATTTTAATCTAAAATTTGTATGCGATACAGGTGGTGCTCAAATACGTTCGTTAAGAGAAGTATATCATTTTATAAAACATATGATACTTTATTTAAAAAAATCGAATAATTTAACTACTTATTTTATAAATATTTTAGATGGAAATTTTTGTAATAAACATTATGATAAATATAAATATTTAGAAGAAGTATTTAAAGATGATATAGAATTAATAAAAAAATATTTATTTATTGGTGATTTATATATGTTTAAATCTTGGTGGAAGCAAAAAAATATAAACTAAATAAAAAATAAATATATTAAATTAAAACTATTTTTATATAGTAAGTGTTTCTAAATCTAATATATCAATTGTATCTAAATTATCTAGAATATATTCTATAATTAAATAAACTAAATCAAATGAAATGCGTTTTCTTGCTATATCTTTACTTTCTCTATAATTAGTTAAAAATAATGAACTATATTTTTCTCTTTTTTTATTTAAATAAGTATTAAATTTTAAAACTAATTGTTTTTGTATATTAATATCAATACTTGGTTCAATAATAAGAGTTGCATATGTTCTTGCACTTTGATTTTCTGTTTCATCAATATATAAATTATTACTATTTTCTTCATATTTTAAACCAATTTTACTATCTTTGTTATCATCTATACATTTAACAATAATATTTGTATTTTGTTTATTTTTATTTTTTGTTGTAAGTCTAGTAATTTTATATTTCTTTTTTGTAATTAAATTATATATTTCTCCACCTATCATATAATTATTATTATTATTTAAACTTGTTTGTAGTTTAGTTTTTGATGGATACAAAGTAATATTTATAGTATTATCACTATGAGTTTTTGTAGTAATATTTTTACTACTTTTTTTTGTAAATTGAAAACTACATATTGTATATGTAGTATCTGAAAATACTTGTTCTTCAAATATATTTATAATAGTTATATTATATATTTCTAAAAATATTTTTCTTAATTCAATATCATTTTTTCTTATTGATGACCAAAAATTCAAAGGAACTATTATAATACCACCCAATGTTGGATTTTTAATTATTTCTTTAATAAAACATTTATATAAATCATTTACATCATATTTATCAAATAATAGTTTATTACTTGATTTATTTCTGGCTAAATAAGGAGGATTTGTAAATACAAATTTATTATTATAATTAGGAGGATTTTGTATAGTATCTTGTTTTATAATATAAGAATGTTTAGGTTCTATATCATAACATTCTAATTTATAGTTATTTTTATTATCCAAAAAATTAAGTAGGTCACCATCACCTGTAAATGGTTCTATAATAATTTCTACATTTTCAGGTATTGTCATAGTTTGTAATATATATTCATAATTTTTTGTAAAAAATTGTCCTAAACTTTTTTTATTACTAGTATTATTTTCACTCATATTTTTTTATTATATAAAATTTATAAATTTATTATTTTATGATATAGTTTATATTTAATAATATAATCAATTTTTATATTTAATATATAATGTATTATTTTTTTTATTAAATATTTGTTTTATATCTTATAATATAAATTATTATTATTTAAAAATAATTATTATTTAAATAATAATCTATAATTAGTAATATATAATATTCTAAAATGGCTTTAGCTACTGATGAAATAATAACAAAATTTAAATTATTCTGGCAATACCCAGTTATTACAGAAGAAACATTTTATAAACAAAATAAAAATAATAAAAACTATATTGGATTACCTTGGGCTACAATAATTGATAAACGCTATAATTTAAATATTATATTAAACTTATTAAAACCTTATTTAATTCATATTTTTAATAATAATAATAATAATAATAAAAACAAAAAAGAATATTATACTTGTTGTCAGCATATTCATTTTAGACAATTACTTGTATTATTTAAATTATTGAATATAAAAACTGTCTACAGTCCCCATAAAGTAATAAATGAAAATTGTATTAATGAAATTAATATTAAACCCTGTCCTCTTTATGCTGCTAATATAGAAGATCCTCATCGTAATCAATTATTTCAAGCGATTGATTTTCTTACAATTAAACGTAAATATTTATATAGTTTTCAGGGTGCTTATGATAAACAATGTTATTTAACAGATATAAGAGACCAAATTTTTAAAATGAAACATCCTGAGCAGTGTTATATTAAAAATATTGGATTGTGGCACTATAATAATATTGTATATACTACAAAACAAAATAATGATAAAGAACTAAATGAAACACAACACCATATTAATAATACAAATGAGTATAATCAATTATTATTAGACTCAGAATTTAGTTTATGTCCTTCTGGTTCTGGACCAAATAGTATTCGTTTATGGGAATGTTTAGCCATTGGAACTATACCAATTGTTCTAGCAGATACTTTAGAATTACCAACTCATAAATTATGGGAAGGTGCTATTATTAGAATAAAAGAAAAAGATTTAAATACTTTACCAGATTTATTATCAACACTTAATGAAACTAAAAAACTTGAAATGAGAAAAAAATGTATTGAATTATATACTTATTTTAAAGATAATTATAAAAATGAGAGTAAGGAGATTAATGAGAGTAATGAGATTAATAAGAGTAAGGATAGTAATGAGAGTAATGAGAGTAAGGAGATTAATGAAAGTAAGGAGAGTAATGAAGTTCAAACAATAGTTCATTATTGTTGTGGAAGTTATGATATTGGGGATTTTGGAGGTGTTGCTAGATATGATTCGCATATAAAATTAGCATTTCCTAATCGCATATTTTTTAAAGGTCCCGAACAAAAAACACAATTATTAGAATATTTATATAGTGTTAAAAATCCTATTGTTATAACAGATAATCATTTAGTATGTGATATACCTAATAAATATAAAACTTATTTAGTTCATCACGGTGTAGCACAAACACACGCTGAAAGAGAACCTGGTTGGAATGCTTATTGGAAAAATCTTTGCTGTTCAGGACAAGAAAAAATGCTTTATTATAGAAAACCTGAAACTACTAGTATAATTAGCATTTCACAATTTTGCACTGATGAGTTTACTCACTATTATAAAGATACTTATACTAAATTTAAAAATACTAAACTTTTACACGCAACAGAATTTGATGAAACTAAATATAAAACAAGTTGGAATAAAAAACCTATTATTTTGGGAAATTGGAATGATGTTAACAAAGGCTCACTTATTATACAACAATTGAAAAATAATATTAATAATTATGAATTTATACAATTAAATTCATATCCTTTAAATATGAATGATATAGATTCTTGGATAAAAAGAAAACAAACAAACTATTTAGAAAGCGACTTATTCTTACAACTTTCTTTATGTGAAGGTAATTCTTATGCTACTTTAGATGCTCTTATGTGTGGTATGCCTGTTATTTCTTCGAATGTAGGTTTATTTTATAAAGATATACCTGAAGATTGTTTTGTTAAACTTGATTGGGAAAGAAATAATGACTTAATTTATGTTGAAGAAAAAATAAAGTATGCTTGGGATAATAAAGTAGAAATTGGTAAAAAAGGAAGAGAATGGGTTTTAAAACATTGTAATATGAAAGATTGGATTAAACAAATTAAAACTATTATAAGTTAATTGTATTTAATTAACTAATGTATTTAATTAACTAATTCTATTTTACATAATATAAAAATATATTTTTTTACTATATTAATAAATAATAAATATTAAATATTAAATATTTTTTAATTTTTATATATTGATAAATATTTTTTAATTTTTAATATGAAATGGAACATTTTTTAAATGATAGTAAAGAACAATCTAGTAGTAGTAATAATAACACTAATGATGATGTAAATGTAGAAATAACACATAATATAGAATATCAACTCAATAAATTTGGTAATACTGATTATTTAAAACATAAACATATACCAGAAAAAGCAATTTTTACAAATGAAGATACAATTCATAAAATAAAATCATTTTATAATACAAATTGCGATATACCATTACTTATTTATGGTAAAAAAGGTATTGGAAAACTAACGTGTATTATTAATTTATTAGTCAATATACCTTGTTATTTACCAACGTTTAACAATGAAGATAAACTAAATAATATTAATTATTTTAAACAATTTGACAATGACTATCCAAAATTACTTTTTTATGAAAATATATTTTTTTTAAATCTTAAGGTTTTACATAATAATACTGATACTTTAGAATACTTGGTATTTTTATATAAATTATCTAAATCCAAAAACTTTGATGAAAATGAAAAAAAAATTATAATTCTTTCTAACATTCAATTATGTAATAAAGACGCACAACGCTATATTAGTTTTATGATTGATAAAATATCATTACATAGTTCTTATATTTTTACATCTACTACAATAACAACAATAGACAATAAAATTAAATCATCTTGTTCTCCTATTGAATTTAAACCATTAAATGACTTATCTTTTTGTAAAATATTCAAAACTAATTTTAAAAAATCATTTTATGATAAAGAAAATATACAAATTGTATTAACTAATTCAATACTTAAACAATTTTATTCTATTTATACTTCAAATAATTATAATATTGGAACAACTATAGCACAAATTAAATATAATATTGATGTTAATGGTATTGATTTTTTTAAAGATAAACAAAATACACTATCACTATTATCATTAATTGCTAAAAAATTTATAAAAACAAAATTAATATTATCTACAGTTAATTCAGCATTGGATATCCGCACATTCTTATATACATTAGTTTCTTTAAATATTGATTTAATTATATTTGTTAAAGAAGTAATTAAACAATTATGTAATACTAAATTACATTTTACTATTAAAAGTCAAATCCTAGAAGAATTAAATATAATCGTAAGAGATATAAGTTATTGTAATAAAGATGTTATTATTGTGGAAACTTTTTTTTATAAAATTATAACTATTATTTATTCTCCAATTATAAAAAAATAATTATAATTCATAAAAAATAATTATAATTCATAAAAAATTATTATATATATTAATAATAATATAGAATAATTATAATTATTTACTATGACTGTTAAACACTTTAAAACGAAGAAAACTACTTTAAAAAAAGTATTAAAAACACTTTCTAAGTCTAAATCTAAATCTAATTCTTCATATAAAAAAACTAAAAAATCTATGCATGGAGGTAAATTTAAATCTATGGGAAGTTGGAAATCTATGAGTGGAGGTAGTTATAATGGGCACTCTAGTCGTAAACGTAATTTAAAATATAAAAAACAAAAATCCAAGTCCAAGTCTAATTACAAATATAAATTTAACTCTAAATCTAAAAAACATTTAAAACAAAAAGGTGGATTTTTAAATGATGATAATTGTAGTCTTGCTACTATTAAAGAACCAGGATTTCATTTAGAAGGTTCTGGTAATATTGAAGGGATTTCTATACCTGAATCCAGAGCAGTTATTTATAACCCAGATTGTAAAGTTGATACTTACCAAGCAATGACACCTTAATCAAAATTAATTGTCATTGGTAAATTATGTATTGATAATGATTTTGAAGATGGAGCAGATATTTCTTTGCGTTTTTTTCTAGTTGCTGTGCCTTTTTTTATTTTAGAAATTGTTTCATTAATAACTGTATTAGTATTATTTAAATTTATAATTATATCTTGCTTTTTCTTTGAAATCTTTTTAACAATTTCACATCTTAAATTCATATCATTTTCGACATCTTTTATATTTTTTTTTATATAATTTATTATATTATTTTCTATTGCCCACTTAAAAAAATTTAATTGACCTACTGTTGTAATAAAATACTTATTATCATCATAATAAAACCGTATACGATTACGCCTACAAAATGGGTCAAAGTTTTTCTTACTATAGGCTTTTAATTGTCCTTTATAATTATTATGAACTAAAATGTAATTATCAAATGAAGATACGTTTTTTTTTGATAGTTCTTTTTTCTCGTCAGTATCTACAAATTCATTTAAATTATACATTACATTAAATTTTTTACAATAATTTGTAACAAACCAATCTATTAACCTTAATGAAATTGATTCTCCCTTAAGAACCGTTATTAATTTATTTAAAATATATTTATTAGAAAAATAGTTTGTTATTGGTATAATAAGCAATGCTTGTTTAGATGTAATATTTTTACAAGACTTAATTGAAATATTTACTTTTTCATTATTTGTGTTATCTATAGTATTTGTATTATCTATAGTATTTATGTTATTAGTATTATTATCTCTATTGATGTTATTATTATCATTATTTATAATATCATTAATACTCATATTATATATATTTATTTTATATTTATCATTTATTAAACTATTCGTTAATAACTCTACCTTTATTTAGTATAGTATTCTTTTAAATTATTCTTTTTATTATTATTATTCTTTTTATTATTATTATTATTTTTATTATTAATA
>Ga0228670_1000960_pt1 | contig 13833 bp, 13 predicted proteins | sample 85DmetaG_FD_182785 | JGI IMG/M metagenome (GOLD analysis project Ga0228670, IMG submission 182785) | Seawater microbial communities from Monterey Bay, California, United States - 85D | ecosystem: Environmental > Aquatic > Marine > Coastal | place: USA: California | collected 2016-10-13
CCCACGTCAAATATCAAAACGGTCGAAAAGGGCCTGCCCCTTTCGACCGTTTTGATATTTGACGTGGGCGTTTACCTTGTGGTGCTGGGGTCCATCCTCGCCATGGTGCTCGCGCTGGAAGAGGAAGTCTGATGGAAAGTCTGATTGCCATCATGGTGGGCGTTCTGGTCGCCACGTCTGTCTATCTGATGATGGCGCGCAATGTGCTGCGGTTCATCTTTGGGCTGGTGTTGTTGTCCAACGCGGCTAACCTGACGATCTTTGCAGCCGGGGGGCTGACCCCCGAAACGCCACCGCTAATCGCAGCAGGCGCTGACACCGTGGTGGGCGCAGCTAATGCTCTGCCGCAGGCATTGGTGCTGACCGCCATTGTGATCGGCTTTGGCCTGTTCGCCTTTGCGCTGGCTCTGGTCTACCGCACGTATCAAAACCTAGGCACGCTCAATGCTGACGAAATGCGCATCGCTGAGCCGCGCTTTGAGAGCGAGACCAAAGCCGAGGAGACCTCGAAATGAGTTGGTACCTCGCCACCCCCATCATCCTGCCCTTCGCCACGGCGGTGCTGGCATTCTTGTTCCGCAACACGCCTGAGGGGCGCTATATCTCAGTCGCGGGCTCCTTTGGGACGCTGATCGCCGCCGTCATTTTGATGGGCCAAGTGCTGGACCAAGGCGTTGTGGCCGCACAAATGGGCGGCTGGCCTGCCCCCTTCGGCATCACGCTTGTGGCAGATTACCTGAGCGCTGTGATGGTCGTAATCACCGCGATCACCGGGCTCGCGGTCGCGATATATTCCATCGGGGACATCACCGAGCGGATGGACCAACTCGGCTTTCACGCGCTGTTTCAGGTCCTGATCGCGGGGGTAACGGGCGCATTCCTAACCGGCGACTTGTTCAACCTTTACGTCTGGTTTGAGGTCATGCTGATCTCATCCTTCGGGCTTTTGGTGCTTGGTGGATCCAAACAACAGCTGGACGCGGGCATTAAATACGTCACGCTCAACCTGATTTCGACGATCCTGTTCCTGTCGGGCATTGGCCTGCTGTACGGCATGACCGGTACGCTGAACATGGCCGACCTTGCAGGCAGCGTGGACCGCATTCAGGACCAAGGCACCCTAACCGTCATCGCCACGATGTTTCTGATCGGCTTTGGCGTAAAGGCCGCCGTCTTTCCGCTGTTTTTCTGGCTGCCCGCATCCTATCACACCCCGTCCTTCGCGGTGTCAGCGGTGTTTGCAGGGCTGCTGACCAAGGTCGGCGTTTACGCACTGATCCGCATGTTCACGTTGGTGTTCGACACGGATGTCGCATTCACCCACACCCTTCTGTTGTGGATCGCCGGGTTTACGATGGTGACCGGGGTTTTGGGGGCTGCCGCGCAAACTGACTTCCGCAAAATCCTGTCGTTCCACATCGTCAGCCAGATTGGCTACATGGTGCTGGGACTGGCGCTGTTCACGCCACTGGCTTTGGTGGGCGCGGTGTTCTATCTGGTCCACCACATCATCGTAAAAGCGAACCTTTTCTTGATCGCGGGCGTGGCACAGCGCATCTCGGGCAGCACCGAGCTGGGTGCAATTGGTGGCCTTTATAAGGGTGCGCCGTTCCTTGCGCTGTTGTTCCTGATCCCGGCTTTCTCGCTTGCGGGCTTTCCGCCGCTTTCTGGGTTCTGGGCCAAATATGTGTTGGTGAAAGCGGCCCTTGAGGTTGAAGGCTGGATCATCGCCGGTGTCGCATTGGCCGTGGGGCTACTGACGATTTACTCAATGACGAAAATCTGGGGCCAAGCCTTTTGGAAACCTCACCCCGAGGGATACGTGCCCACACTTGCGACCCTTCCCGCAGGCCAAAAGCTCGCGCTGATGACACCCATTACGGCACTTGCAATCATGACCGTGCTTATTGGCGTCTTCCCCCAACCCTTCGTAAGCTTTGCAGAAACCTCGGCGGCTCAACTCTTGGACCCAACGCTCTATATCGAGATTGTATTGCGCCTGAACGCGCCGCTTGACGCCATAACCGCGCCTGCGACGGCACTGCCGGAGGTCACACAATGAGCCTGTTTTTACTGAACCTAATTCTGGCCGTTTCATGGGCCGCGCTCACGGGCAACTTTACCCTACCGGGACTGGCGGTGGGCACAGTGGTCGGCTTTATCGCGCTGTGGGTTGCCTCACCACTATTCGAGGACAATGGCGGGGGCTATTTCAAGCGCGTGTTCAAATGGGTCAAGCTAATCGTGCTGTTCCATTGGGAACTAATCGTGAGTTCCATTTACGTGGTGTGGGATGTTCTCACCCCACGACACCGCGCCAAGCCCGGGGTCATTTGCGTGCCCCTAAAGGCCAAAGGCGAAGCCGAAGTGTTGCTGGTTACGAACCTTATCTCGCTTACGCCCGGCACGCTTAGCATGGACGTGACCGAGGATTGTAACACCCTGGTGGTGCACGCAATGTTCGCCGACAATGCGGACCAAATCCGGGCCGACATTGAAAACGGAATGGAAAAATGGGTGCGGGAGGCGTTTGAATGACACCGCAAGAGTTCTTTGACTGGTCACTACATGCCAGCTTTATCATGGTGATGGTTGCCGTAGCCCTCGGGTTCATCCGCTTGATCAAGGGCCCGTCACTGGCCGACCGGGTCGTCGCACTCGATTTGATGACGGTCCTAATCGTGGCCTTCTGCGGGCTCTATGCGCTTTTGTCAGAAGTTCAGGCCTTTTTGGACGTGGCCATCGTGCTCGCACTGATCGGCTTTTTGGCGACTGTCGCCTTTGCCCGCTTTATTGAGCGTAAAATCATCCGCGCCCAAGACACCAAATTGGCGCAAAGCCTAATGGATGAGCCCCCCGCCGAGGAGCCGAAGCCATGAGCCTAATCATCATATCAGTCCTACTGTTGCTTGGCGGCTTTTTCGCCTTTGTCGCAGCACTCGGCATCGTCCGCCTGCCGGACGTTTTGATCCGCATGCATGCCTCAACCAAGGCGGGCACTTTGTCCTCTGGCCTGATCATGGCCGCCGTTGCGGTCTATTTCGGCGATACGCAGACAGTCGCAAAGTGCATTGCCATCGTTGTGTTCCTGCTGATCACGGCACCTGTGGGTGCGCATATGATCGGGCGCGCCGCATTCCGCGCAGGCGTTCCGTTGTGGGCACCGACCAAGGTTGAACACGGCGTGCGCCAGAAGCTCGGCATCGATTAATGCGTTTGGCTCCGGGCGAAAACCGCACGGAGCCAAACAGGTTCTCTAGCCTTTCACAGCCCCTGCCGTCAGGCCGCTCACGATCTGGCGCTGGAACACCATCACCAACAAGAACAACGGAGCCGTGATGGATACGGCAGCCGCGACAGCCTCCACCTGATCAGTGGTCGTCGTTTCGCGATTGAAATAACCCGCAATCGCCGGGACCATCGTCTGGTTCGACGCGTCCAACAGCAGCGATGTCACCAAGAAGTCGTTATACGCCAGCAAGAAGCTGAACAGTCCGGTCGTAATGACCCCCGGCCACATCACGGGCATAATCACCCAGCGGAATGCTTGAAAATGAGTGCAGCCGTCCACGCGCGCGCTTTCGTCCAGCTCCTCAGGGATGCTTTGAAAGAAGGACCGCAGCATCCAGATCGTGAAGGGTTGGTTGATCGACACCAACACCGCAATCACCGCCAAGGGCTGACCATAGAGCGTCGGGGCGTTTTCACCTAGGATCGGGCGCAGCCATTCGGCGGAGTTGATGAAAAACGGCAAGTAGCCTGCCACCAAAACCGAGTGCGGCAGCGCGCGAAACACCAACGCCACGATCAAAATCCAGAACGCGAGGTTCGATCCCGACCGCGCCAAACCGTAACCCGCCAAGGTCCCAACCGTCAGCGAAACAGTCACAACCCCGGCCGTCACCAACAGCGAATTGTTGAAGTTTTGCCAAAAGGCGTTCTCGACCCAGACCGCATAGTAATGCTCGGTCGTTAGGCCCAAAATCGGTGTGCCCAGCGGACCAGCCAAGGCATTCAGCGGGGCCAAAATCCACGGCAACACAACGAACAGACCCACGATCACCATAACGGCAAAGCCCGCACAGATGACCAGCCAGCTAAACACCCGTTGCAGGGTGCCCACCCCGGCGGCCATCGGCATTAACCACTTAACGGCCGCTTTGATCGACAGCCAAATGAATGCGATCCCCAAGGCCATGTCGATCAGTGACAGCCCGTCGCCCTTGGCCAAAGTCTCTGGTCCGAAAATCACCTCAGCCGCAGAACTGGAAAAGGCATCCACCGGTGATTTGAAGCTCATGGCCAGAACCCAAAACAGCGGGAACGCCGCGAGCAAAAGCCAAAAGATCAAAAAGAGGTTCGAGGCCAGTTTAAGCCCGAACGGTTGGCGCATGGCGCGTGGAATGGCAGCGTCGCTCATGTCAGCCTCCCTTATGATCACGCCATGTGCGGCGCAGTGGCAGAATAAGGATGAGCACGATCCCGATCATCGTCAGCATCGCGCTGGCCGATGCCCGGCTGATCGCGCGGTTGCCCGCATCATCCGGTTGCAACAGATCGTACGTCAGCCATTGCAGCGTGATCCGTTGCGATTGCGACGAAAAGCCGACGACTTCTTCGAACGCCCGATACGCATCCATCAAATGGATCAACGTGATGAAGATGATCAGCGGCATCAGGTGCGGAACGATCACATACCGCAACCGATCCCAGCGCGACGCGCCATCGATAATCGCACTTTCGAGGGTGTCTTGGTTGACCGTTTGCAGGCCCGCATAAAAGATCACAAAGGCAAAGGGGGCGACGTGCCAAACGCGGTAGAACATCATCAAAAACTCAACCGCCCAGCCATTCGCCGCGACCGAGATGTCGGTCATAAACAGCGCCTCTAACCAGACCGTGACGATCCCGTCGCCGTAAAACAGCCACCGGATGGATAGCGCGCCGATCACGGGGGTGATGATGAATGGCAGCAACGACACAAAGATCACCGGTCCCTTTACGGCCTTGGTTGCGTTGTTCACCACCACCGCAATTGCCAGCCCAAGGCCCAGTACGAAGGGCAGCGTGATCAACGTGAACGTCAGCGTGAACCGCAACGCCTTCCAGAAATCGATCTGAAGGATATTGCCCCATGCGCCCGATGAGATCGCTTCGCCCACGCGGTCCAGCTCCAACACGTTGGCGTAGCTTTGCAGGCCCACCCATTTGGTTGTCGTCTGGATTTTGCCGAAGTCATCAAGGATCGGGACTGTCTTGACCTCGGTCACGCAGGTCTGGGTCAAAAAGCCGGGCGTGCATGTCTCGACCTCGACCACTTCAACAACCGGCTGGGTGACTTGGAACGAATTCACAAGCACCGAGATCAGAGGCGCTGCGATGAACAAGAGCATCAAAAAGACGGACGGGCCGACGAACATCGCAAAGACTTTGGGCTTCATCGTCAGTCCTTCTTTTTCATGGTCCTGAGCGGGGCCCGCACGTCTGCGCGGGCCCCAAAATAGGGTTTACAGCAGGCCTGCTTCTTCGGCGGCTGTTTTGTAGGCATCCTCAACCGCGGCCAGTGCGTCCTGAGCAGACATTTCACCGGTGAAGAACGCGGGCAACACGTTGCCAAGAGCTGTGTGCATCAGACCCATTTGGCTGGTCGATGGGTACGGCGCAGGTGCGGGTGCTGCGGTTGCTGTGGCGATCGCACCGGCGGCCATATCCGAAGGCTGGTAGCCGTTCACAAGCCAGATCGCCGCATCGTTGTTCGCTTGGACCATGTCCGTCGTCAGCCCTTCCATAGCCAGACGGAAGGCTGCATCAGCCTCTTCGTCCGAGATGTTGGCCGCAATCACAAGACCGTCCCACCACAGGGTCGTCGCTGGTGCGCCACCTGCCATCGCCAAAGGCGCTGCGGAGGAGCCGACTTTGCCCACAACCGAGCTTTCGGCGGCGTCGTTCATCGCACCACCGCGCGAGGCCCACAGGTTCGCCATCGCGATTTTGCCCTGTTGGAATTGCTGCTGCACGTATGTGCTGTCGGATACGAGGAACTCAGGGTCCATGTACACAGCCAGCTTCTGCATCATCTCAAGCGTGTTGATGCCCGCTTCGGAATTAACCATCGGCATGCTGTCGTCATCGTAGAAGGTGCCGCCAAAGCCGAGGAACATGTTGTTGAAATCCTGCGCGAGGTTCCAGCCGGACTTCATCGTGGCACCAAGTGGGTAGTCCACAACGCCTGCATCCTTGATCGCTTGGGCTGCCGCGAGCACATCGTCGTAGGTTGCGGGGGCTTCCAGCCCAAGATCGGCAAAGATGTCCGAGCGGTACATCATGTGCTGCGTGTTCACCATCATGGCGATTGCCATGATCTGACCATCAACGCGGATCAATTGGTTGGGGCTGAGGTTTTGCCCGTATTTGGCAACCAGATCATCCAACGGACGAATCGTGCCCTCGTTCAGCAGTGGCGTAACAGTCCCGTTGGACACCCCACCGATGTGGTAAAGCGAAGGGTTCGCCGCAAAGGCTGCGGGCTGTTTGGTGCGAAACTCTTGGTCCAGTTCAGGCTCAAAGTTGCCACAGGCCGCCATTGCGTCTGTCACAGCCTTCCAAGCTTCGAAACCAGCCGTCAGCGACTTCAGGGGCACTGTGTTCTCATAGGAACAGGCCACTGCGGCACCACTGGCAAAGAGCGAGACCGCACCAGCGAGCGCGATTTTCTTAATAAACATTCGATGTCTCCCGTTGAACGTTGTCTATTTGGGGGTCTTCTTTTTCTGGCGTCTGCATTGCCGCTGAGGGAAATAGGCTCCTTGAGCCGACTAACATCACAGCAAAATGCATACGATTGCAAAATAAGCTAGATTCTTGAAACGCCCTTTGGCAAGGCTTTTCTGACAAACACGCAAAGGTGTCCCATGCTGAACTACCGCAATGCCCTTCGTCCCGCGCTCAACACGCTGTTCACCTGCCCGCAATCTGAGCTTGAGGCCGCCAGTGCCGTCATCGCACCAGAGGTCATTTGGGACATGTGTGCCCCCGTAAATCGGCTTGAGGGGCGTGAGGCTGTGGTTGAGCAGGTGATTATGCCTCTGCGCCATGCGCTTACCGGGCTGCACCGCCGAGATGAAATTTTCATCGGGGGCGACAATATTCGTGCGCCGGGCGGGCAATGGGTCGGCGCGGTCAGCCATTATGTCGGCACCTTCAACGCACCGCTGTGGGGCATTCCGCCCAGCAACCGGCTGGTATTCTTGCGGGCGGGTGAATTTTACCGGGTCGAGAACGGCCGCATCACTGAGGCCAAGGTTATCATCGACCTGATCGACCTGATGCGTCAGGCGGGCCTAAAGCCCATTCCGTTCGAACTTGGAACGGAAATGCTCTTTCCCGGTCCTGCGACCCACGATGGTGTCTGCCCGACAACGGGCGACGGCGCGCGGTCGCTCGACATTGTGCAAGCGATGTTGGGCGCACTGCATGTCTATGACCCCGAAACCTTTGGTTCCGACAATCAAACCGGCCAAGGGGGACTATGGGCCAAGGATATGTTCTGGTACGGGCCCGGCGGCATTGGATCGAACTTTCAGTGGGAAGGTTTTGTTAAAGACCACCGTGCCCCGTTCCTAAATGCCTTCCCAGATCGCCAGGGCGGCAATCACTACTGCCGGATCGGCGATGGCCCCTACGCGGCGGTCTCCGGCTGGCCCTCTATGACAATGACCCATGCAGGCCCATACTTGGGTGTCCCCGCAACTGGCAAAGCCCTGACGTTGCGCGTGATGGATTTCTACCGCTGCACTCATACGCAAATCGCTGAAAACTGGGTCCTGCTCGACTACGTGGACCTCTTGAACCAGATGGGGGTCGATGTGATCGCCGCCGCAAACCACGCCCGCGCAACAATCTGAGTCGCTGGGGTGTCAATTTTTCGTTAACTTGCCCTGCGACATGCTGGCACGGCCCACTTGACGCCACAGCGCACCACCCACTGCCGCGGCTTTTTGGGCCTGCGACGGCCTGTCACCTTTGATCCGAAAATAGACTGATTTCGCTCAGTAAAACTGGGTACTGCTCAGAAATTTACAAATCCGGCGGTATTTTCTGAAACTTTCTTTACAGAAAAAGCGCGCAATTACGCCACATTGCGAAATCTTTCACCGCGTAGTGTAAAGTAAAGCAGTCGTCAGGGTGATGGGCCCTTTTTACCCACCACTCTTTTATATGGCGTTAGATGCAGCTGCGTGGTGGGAGCCACAGGGGCAGACGCATCAGACGTTTTTCGGGAGGATCCAGAGGATCTTTGGCAATGCCGTCCCACAGTCCACCTTGGGCTGTGAACGCAGAAGGTATGCCCAGATCTCTGTCCCCTCCTCCGAAGCAAGAGAGGGAAGGCGAGATGCCTAAAGACATTCATAATACTCCGCCACTGCTGGCCGGTGCGCATGCGGATACAGAAACTTACAATGCCATGTACGAAGCCTCGATCTCGGATCCTGAAGGGTTCTGGGCAGAGCACGGCAAGCGCATTGATTGGATCAAGCCCTTTACCAAGGTCAAAGACACCTCCTTTGCCCACGATGATGTGCATGTGAAATGGTTTGAAGACGGCACGCTGAACGTGGCCGAAAACTGCATCGACCGTCACCTAGCGACCCGCGGCGATCAAACCGCGATCATCTTTGAACCCGATGATCCGAATGAACCCGCTCAGAACATCACCTACCAACAGCTGTCTGATGAAGTTGGTAAATTCGCGAACGTCCTCAAGGACCTTGGCGTCAAGCAAGGCGATCGGGTGGTTCTGTACCTTCCCATGATCCCGGCTGCCGCCTACGCGATGCTCGCCTGTGCCCGCCTCGGCGCGGTCCACTCTGTTGTTTTCGCGGGCTTCTCCCCTGACGCGCTTGCCTCGCGGATCAACGACTCAGGCGCAAAAATTGTCATCACCTCCGATGGCGCGCCGCGCGGTGGCCGTGTCACCGACCTTAAGGGCAACGTCGACAAGGCGCTGTTGCATTGCGACGATCACGTCAAATGTCTGGTGGTCAAGCGGACCGGCCAACAAGTGACGTGGCAGGAAAACCGCGACATCTGGTACGATGAACTGGCCGCGTCCGCCTCGACCTTCTGCCACGCCGCAGAAGTCGGCGCAGAGGACCCGCTGTTCATCCTCTATACCTCCGGCTCCACAGGCAAACCCAAGGGCGTCGTCCACACCTCCGGCGGTTACCTCGTGTATGCGGGCATGACGCACCAATACACCTTTGATTACCAAGAGAACGACGTTTTCTGGTGCACCGCTGACGTAGGCTGGGTCACGGGCCACAGCTACATCGTCTACGGTCCCCTCGTGAACGGCGCGACAACCGTGATGTTTGAAGGCGTGCCTACCTATCCCGACGCGGGCCGCTTCTGGGCTGTGTGCGAAAAGCATAAGGTGAACCAATTCTACACCGCGCCCACAGCGATCCGTCTCTTGATGGGCCAGTCGGATGATTTCGTCACCAAGTACGACCTGAGCGACCTTAAGGTTCTTGGCTCGGTAGGTGAGCCGATCAACCCCGAAGCTTGGAACTGGTACAATGAGGTCGTCGGCAAGGGCAAATGCCCCATCGTCGACACCTTCTGGCAGACCGAAACCGGCGGCCACCTGATCACTGCGCTTCCCGGCGCAACCAAGCTCAAGCCGGGCGCAGCCACCAAGCCGTTCTTTGGCGTGCAGCCCGTGATCCTTGACCCACAATCGGGCGAAGAGATCACTACTGTCGAAGCCGAAGGCGTGTTGTGCATGAAAGACGCATGGCCCGGCATCATGCGGACCCTTTGGGGGGATGCAGATCGCTTCGTATCGGCCTACTTTGCGGACTACAAAGGCTACTACTTCACTGGGGACGGCTGCCGCCGTGACGCCGATGGCGACTACTGGATCACCGGCCGCGTCGATGACGTGATCAACGTATCCGGCCACCGCATGGGCACCGCCGAAGTCGAAAGCGCATTGGTCGCCCACGAAAAGGTGGCCGAGGCTGCCGTGGTTGGCTACCCGCACGAACTGAAGGGCCAAGGCATCTATTGCTACGTCACCCTGATGTCCGATGCTGATCCTTCGGACGAGCTGGTCAAAGAGCTGCAAGCATGGGTCCGCAAGGAAATCGGCCCCATCGCAAAGCCCGACGTGATCCAGTGGGCCCCCGGCCTGCCGAAAACCCGCTCCGGTAAAATCATGCGCCGTATCCTGCGCAAGATCGCCGAGAATGAGGTCGACGGTCTGGGCGACACATCCACTCTGGCCGATCCGTCCGTCGTTGACGACCTGATCGCAAACCGCGCGGTGAAGTGAGATGGACGGCATGACTGAAACCATGACCCGCCCCGTCACGCTCATCTTGCTTGGGCCTCCGGGCGCAGGCAAGGGCACCCAAGCGCGGATGTTGGAACAAGACTTCGGCCTTGTGCAACTCTCGACCGGGGATCTTTTGCGCGGCGCAGTTGCCGCTGGAACCGACGCAGGCAAAGCGGCCAAGGCCGTGATGGAAGCGGGTGAATTGGTCTCTGATGAGATCGTCATCAACATCCTGCGCGACCGTATGGGCGACGATGATTGCGCCCGCGGCGTGATCCTTGATGGCTTTCCCCGCACAACCGCACAGGCAGAAGCGCTCGAAGGGCTTCTGGCTGAGCACAACGCCACCGTGGACAGCGTTATTTCGCTCGCGGTGGATGATGCGGCCATGGTCGAACGGGTGTCTGGCCGGTTCACTTGTGGCGGCTGTGGCGAAGGCTATCACGACACGTTCAAAGCCCCCAAGGTGGCCGGGACGTGTGACAATTGCGGAAGCTCGGACTTCAAACGCCGAGCCGACGACAATGCAGAGACGGTCGCCGCAAGGCTGGAGGCGTATCACGCCTCAACGGCCCCTCTCATCGCGTTTTATGACGCAAAAGGAACTCTCACAACGGTGGATGCCATGGGCGAGATCGACGCGATCGCCTCGCACCTGTCGACCATCGTAGGGAAAGTCGCGCGCGAGGGGTGAATTCGTGAATTCCCCGCGCAAACAGTAACCGCGCGCGTGGCCAGAGGAGGGCACGCGAGCATTTTCAACCAAAAAGGGAGTTGGACATGGCTGATAACCAATCCGACAAAAACGCCTACTGGTCGGCAAACATCCGGATCGTGACATGGTGTCTCGTTATCTGGGCTGTTGTGTCGTTCGGCTTTGGCATTCTCCTGCGTCCGATGCTGTCTGGCATCGCCGTGGGCGGCACTGACTTGGGCTTCTGGTTCGCGCAACAAGGCTCGATCCTGGTCTTCTTGGCGCTGATCTTTTTCTATGCTTGGCGCATGAACAAGCTGGACGCCGAACACGGCGTTGAGGAGGACTGATAAATGGACCAATTCGTTCTTAACTGGCTGTTTATCGGGGCGTCCTTTGCTCTGTATATCGGCATCGCTGTGTGGGCCCGCGCGGGTTCCACATCTGAATTCTACGCAGCAGGTCGCGGCGTTCACCCCATCACCAACGGTATGGCCACAGGCGCGGACTGGATGTCTGCGGCGTCGTTCATTTCGATGGCGGGTCTGATCGCGTTCACCGGCTACGATAACTCGACCTTCCTCATGGGTTGGACCGGCGGCTACGTGCTTTTGGCTCTGCTGCTTGCGCCTTACTTGCGCAAATTCGGCAAATTCACCGTGTCCGAGTTCATCGGGGACCGCTTCTACTCCAAGACTGCACGCATGGTTGCTGTGATCTGTCTGCTGGTGGCCTCCATCACATACGTGATCGGTCAGATGCAGGGTGTGGGTATTGCGTTCGGTCGCTTCCTCGAAGTGTCGGCAACAACCGGTCTGCTGATCGGTGCCTGTGTTGTGTTCGCCTACGCCGTTTTCGGCGGCATGAAGGGTGTGACATACACGCAGGTTGCTCAGTACGTCGTGCTGATCACTGCCTACACGATCCCCGCGATCTTTATCTCGCTGCAACTGACAGGTAACCCCATCCCCGCTCTGGGCATGTTGGGTGAGCACACCGCCTCCGGTGAGCCGCTCCTGCAGAAACTGGACGGTCTTGTGACCGAACTGGGCTTTAACAGCTACACCGGCCACCACGCCGATACGCTGAACATGGTTCTGTTCACCCTGTCGCTGATGATCGGTACTGCTGGTCTGCCACACGTGATCATGCGCTTCTTTACGGTCCCGACCGTATCTGACGCCCGTTGGTCCGCTGGTTGGACACTGGTATTCATCGCACTGTTGTACCTGACGGCTCCTGCTGTTGGTTCCATGGCGCGCTTGAACCTGATCACGACTGTTTATCCCGATGGCACAGCATCCGCACCGATCGCTTATGAAGAGCGTCCCGATTGGATGGCCACATGGGAGAAAACCGGTCTGCTCAAGTACGACGACAAAAACGGTGACGGCCTCATCCAGTGGTACAACGAAGGCTCCGATGGCTTTGCGGCTACGGCAGCTGAGCGTGGCTGGACAGGTTCCGAGCTGAGCGTGAACCGGGACATCCTCGTGCTGGCGAACCCCGAAATCGCAGGTCTGCCAGGTTGGGTGATTGCCCTTGTGGCTTCCGGTGGTTTGGCTGCGGCTCTGTCCACGGCTGCGGGTCTGCTGCTGGCGATCTCGTCTGCTGTGTCGCACGATCTGCTCAAGGGTCAGCTGACGCCAAACATGTCCGAGAAATCGGAACTGATGGCGGCACGGATCTCGATGGCTGTTGCAATCGCTGTGGCGGTGATCTTGGGCCTCAACCCTCCCGGGTTCGCGGCGCAAACTGTGGCACTGGCCTTTGGTCTCGCTGCAGCATCGATCTTCCCTGCACTGATGATGGGCATCTTCTCCAAGCGCATCAACAACCGTGGCGCAGTTGCGGGCATGCTCGCAGGTCTGGTCACAACGTTGGTCTACATCTTCCTGCACAAAGGCTGGTTGTTCATTCCTGACACCAACAGCTTCACAGATGCAGACCCACTGCTTCTGACCATCAAATCCACTTCCTTCGGGGCCGTGGGCGCGATGATCAACTTTGCAGTCGCAATTGGTGTGTCCCGCGTAACTGCCGCCCCTCCACAAGAGATCGTGGACCTGGTGGAAAGCGTTCGTATCCCCAATGGTGCAGGCGCTGCGGCAGCCGACCACTAACGGCTTAGGGGCCGCGACGACCATCGTTCGCACCTCCCGCGACGATGCGGCCCCTTCCCCAAACCAGCGGCGCGCCCCACACTTGAGGCGCGCCGTTTTTCTTTCCGCAGGGCTGCATCATGCCGAACATTTCTTTTACCGAACTTGAATTGATGAACACCACGCCGCCCTTCGTGGCCCTGCCGGAGGCCGCGAAGCGTGAGATTGCGGCCAGCCTGACGCAGATGCGCTACGCCGCGGGGGCGACGATTTATTCAACCGGCGAAACACTGGCCGGGCTGTATCTGATTGCTGAGGGTGAGGTTGAAGTCACCGACGCGCTTGGCTCAACCCTCTCGCATCTGCGGGCGGGAAATCAATTCGGCGAACGCGGCTTGCGCAAGGACGGCACCGCCGTGACATCCGCGCAGGCCGCAACGGCAGTCACGCTCTATTGCCTGAACGCCAGCGCTTTCGCCCAGCTCTGCGCGACCCACCCCGACGCAGAGGCGTTTTACGCCCGCACAACCCCCGCAGGCCCCCGAAAACGCGATCTGATGACCATGCCTGTCTCAGACCTGATGAGCCGGACACCCGTCGCCTGCGCCGCGGACACAACGGTACAAGTCGCGGCCCAGATGATGCGCGATGCCAAAGTGTCCTCCCTGATCGTGACTGACGGCGGCGCACTGGCAATA
>Ga0228670_1000965_pt1 | contig 13795 bp, 10 predicted proteins | sample 85DmetaG_FD_182785 | JGI IMG/M metagenome (GOLD analysis project Ga0228670, IMG submission 182785) | Seawater microbial communities from Monterey Bay, California, United States - 85D | ecosystem: Environmental > Aquatic > Marine > Coastal | place: USA: California | collected 2016-10-13
TGGCGATGTGGTGGCTAGTATCACCGAGCGCCTCAGCTATACCTATAATCGAGTGGCCGAAGCCAAGACTGCCTTGATGGAAGCCAAAGGCGTAAAACCTTTGGAAAAAGCGTTGGAAAACGCCGTTCAATCGGGCAATGATTACATGGCCAACACAATCCGCGACAAAATTGCCAACTTCAAAATTGATCCGGTGACGCCCAAATCGGTGACGGAGGTGGATATCGCCCGCGCTTATATTGACACCGTTCCAACGGTGAACAAAGTGGCTGACTTTTTCGGGGGTAATATTTTGGAAGGCCTGTTCGATTGGCTGTATTTTCCGATCGATTGGAACACCAACAATTTTGGCAACCAATTCGCACCAGGCTTGTATTCCTGCGTGATGATCTGGATCATCCTATCGATCGCCTGTTATATCGTGCTCAGCCGCACGCAAGCGGGCAACTGGATCTATTCAACGGGTGGCAACCTGAACGCGGCGCAAGCCAATGGTGTTCCAACCAATAAAGTAAAAATATCGCTCTTTGTATTCTCGGCCTTCTGCGCCACGGTATTTGCCGCTTGCCAAGTGTTTGAGGTGAATACAAGTGACGCAGCCAAAGGCAATTTAAAAGAATTGGAAGCCATCGCTGCAGCGGTGATTGGCGGCTTGGTGATGACTGGGGCTTTGGCACCGTAATGGGCATTATCGTCGGAGCCTTTATCTTTGGATTGGCCCGAGAAGCCTTTTTCTACATCCCGGGGATCGATGGATCCTTCTATAGGGTGTTCTTGGGTTTGGTGATTATCGCCTCAGCCTTGTTGAACGAAAACATCCGCAAACGTATCATGGGGAACATATAAAATGGCACAAACAAGCAGCACACCCCTGATCAAAACAAGCGGTCTGGTGAAAAAATTTGGATCCTTCACCGCGCTGAACGGTGTTGATCTGGAAATATACCCTGGCGAAGTGCATGCTTTGCTCGGGGATAACGGCGCCGGCAAATCAACGCTGATTAAAATCTTGTCGGGCGTCCATGCTCCCACAGATGGCAGCATTGAAATCGAAGGCAAACCGGTGCAGTTTAACTCGCCCCGCGACGCAAGCGATGCCGGCATCGGCACCGTGTATCAGGATCTGGCCTTGAACGCGCTGACATCGGTAACGCGGAATTTCTTTTTGGGCCGTGAAATTACCAGCTTCAACAGCTCTTTTGGACTGATGAAAATGAAAGAAATGGATCGGATCACCGCGGAAGAAATGGCGAAGATCGGTATTAATATTGCGGATCCGGATCAAGCGGTTGGCACAATGTCAGGGGGGCAGCGCCAGACATTGGCGATTGCGCGCGCCATTTATTTTGGCGCAAAAGTGCTGATCTTGGATGAGCCCACCTCAGCCTTGGGCCAAAAGCAACAAATGGAAGTTCTAAAAACCATCAAACGGGTTCAAAAACTGGGTGATATCGCGATTATTTTGATCACGCATAACGAGATACATGCGCGGTTGATCGCAGACCGCTTTACCTTTTTATCATTGGGCGAGGTGATCGGCAGTGGCTCAGCAGAAGATCTGGCTGGCGATGACATTAAGCGCTTGATGGCAGGGGGCGCCGAAATTGGCGATTTGGCCAAAGAGCTTGAAGGCGTTTAAACCGCATCACGGTTTTGAATAGAAATGAAAAACAGCCGCTCGTTTGATAAATTGAGCGGCTGTTTTTATATATGCTTTTTCCACTATAGCGTCTCAATCCATTCTGCTGACCGCTCAGATTGCAACCGTTTTGCGAAAACCTGATGCAACACCACATGGCGCAGCGTTGCGTCTGCGCAGAAAGAAATCAACGCGCGATTTAAATTTTTTCAACCGTCCGCGGCTTTGCGTTTTGGCCAAAACGCTTCTTAATTTCGCGCTTTAAACGCGCACCCTCTGCCACACATATCTTATCAGCCGTTTCTTTGCTCATAGATTTGGGCCGCGTGATCGAGGTATCCCACATGATTAAATCCAGCGCGTAAAGCTGGCACACCACAAGCCCTTCTGGCGTTTTTAATCGAATTGGGGTTGTTTCATGTTCTTTTTTATTCGCGCAACCGGTGATTGTAAACAACGCGCAGAATAAGCATAAAAATAATAAACGCATTAGAGCCTCATAAAATGAAATAGTAAAAAGTTATAAAATATACATGTAATTAACGCTTCAAAAGGCCTGGAGGCAAGGCTTATATTTCCCAGCCGTTTAAATCGTTTAACAAATAACTCTGATAAGTTTACTCTATCGGGCGCACAGCTTTTTGGACTGGGGATCTAAAAGACCCAGCTGACAGAATAAAAATCATATAGGTTTACGTGGCTGGCGCCCTACCCATCTATACGGATAACTTTATTTGAGGGATCATAAGGGCTGTCTTCTGTCACTTCAGCGGGCCATAATTGGTCAAGGATTTTTACTTGCAATTTTGTGCCCGGCACGGCCAATTCAGGACGCACATATCCCAGCCCGATTGCGCGCTCGAACGCCACGGAATAGCCCCCTGAAGTCAAACGGCCAACGCGCTCTCCTTCAGGCGTATAAACCGCCTCGCGCCCCCACGGATCTGCATCATCGGGGCCGTCAATCAACATGGTGACGCATTTTGAACGAACGCCCAGCGCTTGCATGGCATCTTTTCCATTAAACGCTTTTGTCAGGTCAACAAAGCGCGGCAGATCTGCTTCAAGCGGGGTTGCATCGCGGCCAAGCTCGTTGCCAAAAGCCCGATATGATTTTTCAAGTCGCAGCCAATTCTGTGCCCGCGCGCCCACCAATTTCATCCCATGCGCCGCGCCGGCAGCTTCCAGCAGATCGAACAAATAATTCTGCATTTCAATCGGATGGTGCAACTCCCAGCCCAATTCACCCGTATAGGCGACCCGAATCGCATTGACGGGGCACATACCCAATTCGATTTGGCGCGCGCTCAACCACGGAAAACGCTTATTTGACAAAGCGGTTTCTGGATCAGAATCTTTGATAACAGCCTTCAAAACATCGCGCGATTTTGGCCCAGCAATGGCAAAAACACCCCATTGCGTGGTCACATCCTGCACTTCGACATAGCCAAATTCTGGCGCTTTATCCGCAGCGCTTTTACGCAGAAAATCACCATCATAATCTGTCCAGGCTCCGGCTGAGACAAGGTAGAAAGCATCTTCGGCCAAACGGACAATCGTATATTCGGTGCGCGTGGTGCCAGCAGAGGTAAGCGCATAGGTTAGGTTTATACGGCCGGTTTTGGGCAGTTTATTGCAGGTAAACCAATCTAAAAACTGCGCCGCACCCGGACCTTTCACCATATGTTTGGTAAAGGCCGTGGCGTCGATCAGGCCAACCCCCTCGCGGATGGCTTTGGCTTCGGTAATGGCGGCCTGCCACCATCCACCGCGGCGAAAGCTGCGCGCGTCATGATCAAAATTATCATCCGCATCTAGGGGGCCAAAATAATTGGGGCGTTCAAATCCGTTTACGCAGCCAAACTGTGCTCCGCGCGCCTTTTGCCGATCATAAGCCGGCCCAGTGCGCAAGGGCCGGCAGGCCGGGCGCTCTTCGTCAGGATGGTGCAGAATATACACATGCTCATAGGCTTCTTCATTCTTGCGCGCGGTATAATCGGTGGTAATCCAATTGCCATAGCGCTTGGGATCAAGCGAGGCCATATCAATCTCGGCCTCTCCTTCAACCATCATTTGCGCCAAATAATACCCCGTGCCGCCGGCCGCGGTGATGCCAAAGGAAAACCCTTCCGCCAGCCACATATTTCGCAGCCCGGGCGCAGGGCCCACCAGCGGGTTTCCGTCGGGCGTGTAACAAATAGGTCCGTTGAAATCATCTTTCAATCCGACGGTTTCTGTTGAGGGGATACGGTGGATCATCGACATATATTCTTCTTCGATCCGCTCCAAATCCAAGGGAAACAGATCAGCTCTAAAACTGTCAGGCACGCCATATTCGAACCGCGCGGGCGCGTTGCGCTCATATGGGCCTAAAATCCAACCGCCGCGCTCTTCGCGCACGTACCATTTGGCATCCGCATCGCGCAACACGGGATGCTCACCATTTTCTTTACGCCATTCCACAAGCGCCGGATCCGGCTCGGTAACGATAAATTGATGCTCAACGGGGATCGCTGTGTTTTTGATGCCCAATAATTGTGCCGTGCGCTGGGCATGATTGCCGGTTGCGGTCACAACATGCTCGGCATACACAATAACCTGCTCGTCGGACGCCAGCAGATTTCCACCTTTTTCAACCATTTTACTGAGCGTGACTTTCCACTCACTTCCCGTCCATTCATAAGCATCGGCCTGCCATTTCCGTTCGATCACTACGCCGCGCTGGCGTGCGCCCTTGGCCATCGCCATGGTCACATCAGCGGGGTTAATATAACCATCCGTAGGGTGATAAATGGCGCCTTGCAAATCATCACAATGCACAAGGGGATAGCGGGATTTGATCTGCTTGGCCGACAGCCATTCATAGGGCACACCGCAACTTTCTGCAGTGGTCGCATAGACCATATATTCATCCATACGCTCTTTGGTCTGCGCCATACGCAAGTTCCCCACGATCGAAAACCCCGCATTCAAGCCAGTTTCCGCTTCCAGCGTTTTATAAAATTCTACTGAATATTGGTGAATATGGGTGGTGGCATACGACATGTTAAACAATGGCAAAAGCCCGGCTGCGTGCCAGGTAGAGCCCGATGTCAGCTCATCGCGCTCTAAAAGCATCACATCATCCCAACCGGCCCGCGCCAAATGATAGGCGATCGAGGTTCCAACGGCACCACCGCCAACGATAAGGGCTTTGACATGTGTCTTCATAATCTCACATCCACTGCTTGCTTCTGCGCCTGATATGCGCCTGCTGAAAAGAAAGGCCTTTGCCTCTCCGACAAGACAGCGCACAAAACCGACGTTTGCAATTTATGCAGCCAGAAACCTGAGATTCAAGCTGCGTTTTTAGCCGCCTACCTTTGGCCAACGCCGCGCACAGCCTGAATACGAGGATTCTTGCCCAATTTCACAATAGCCACTTTCGCGGAGCGTCAAGCGTCTCTATAACGACAGCGTAGGCGCATGGTCGCCGGCCCACATGAACATTGAGGAAAGCCAAAATATGCTTGGACTTGGAAATCTAATGGGAGTGCTCTCTCAGGATATGGCCATCGATCTGGGCACAGCAAATACGTTGGTTTATGTCAAAGGGCGCGGTATTATCCTGTCAGAGCCCTCTGTGGTTGCCTATCATGTCAAAGATGGGCTGAAAAAAGTTTTGGCCGTCGGCGAGGACGCAAAACTGATGCTGGGGCGCACCCCCGGCAGTATTGAAGCCATTCGCCCCATGCGCGAAGGCGTGATTGCCGATTTTGATGTTGCTGAAGAGATGATCAAACATTTCATTCGAAAAGTGCATCGCAGATCTACATTTTCCAAACCCAAAATAATCGTCTGCGTTCCGCATGGGGCAACACCCGTTGAAAAGCGCGCCATCCGGCAATCGGTGCTTTCGGCGGGCGCGCGCAAAGCCGGCTTGATCGCAGAGCCAATTGCGGCCGCCATTGGCGCCGGAATGCCGATCACCGATCCTACCGGCAATATGGTGGTAGATATCGGAGGGGGAACCACAGAGGTTGCGGTTCTGTCCTTGGGCGATATCGTTTACGCGCGCTCTGTGCGCGTGGGCGGCGATAGAATGGATGAGGCGATCATCTCTTACTTACGCCGCCAGCATAACTTATTGATCGGAGAAAGCACCTCCGAACGCATTAAAACATCTATCGGTACCTCGCGCATGCCAGATGACGGGCGCGGTGCCTCGATGATGATCCGCGGCCGCGACTTACTCAATGGCGTGCCGAAAGAAACCGAAATCACGCAGGCGCAGGTGGCCGAGGCCCTTTCTGAACCAGTACAACAAATTTGCGAAGCGGTGATGACAGCGCTTGAAGCAACCCCGCCCGATCTCGCTGCAGATATTGTGGATCGGGGCGTTATGTTGACCGGCGGTGGCGCGTTATTGGGCGATCTTGATTTGGCCCTGCGGGAACAAACCGGCTTGGCGGTTTCTATTGCCGATGAAAGCCTGAACTGTGTTGCGATGGGCACCGGCAAAGCGTTAGAATATGAACAGCAACTGCGCCACGCCATTGACTATGACAGCTAATAAACGCTCCAACTGACCGAGAGGTTCACTTGGCCAATGATCGAAAAAATAACCAAGATTACGCAGGATCTGTTCGGCGGATCACTCTTGTCATGCTTGTCAGCATCTTGCTGCTGTTTTTTGCGATTTGGCGCATTGATAATCCCAGAATCGAGCGTTTAAGAGCTGATGTTATCGACACGATAATACCGCATTTCGAATGGGTATTGCGACCCGCCACTTGGGCCGGGCGGGTTCTTGAAAATTTCCAAAGCTACCAAGCCTTATATCAGCAGAATCAAGAGCTGAACCGCGAATTGCAAAAAATGAAAAGCTGGAAGGAAGCCGCGCTGCAACTTGAGCAGGAAAATGCGCGCCTGCTCGATCTTAATAATTTGCGGCAAGATCCAACGCTCACGCATGTCAGCGGGATTGTCATCGCCGATAGCGGCTCGCCTTTTCGCCAATCCGTATTGTTAAATGTCGGCGCACAAGACGGCATCCGCGATGGCTGGCCCGCGATGGATGGGCTTGGTTTGGTGGGGCGTATTTCGGGTGTTGGCCAAGAAACCAGCCGGGTGATCCTGCTGACCGATAATGCCAGCCGTATCCCTGTGATTATCCAACCTTCGGGACAACGCGCTTTTGTGTCGGGCGATAACTCAAACGCTCCGCTTATAGATTTTCTGGAAGATGCCGATGCGGTGCGGCCCGGCGATAGAATATCTACCTCCGGCGATAGCGGTGTTTTACCAGCCGGTTTGTTGATCGGGCAGCTCGCGCTGGATCCGAACAACCGCTTGCGGGTGCGGCTATCCGCGGATTACGAACGCCTTGAGTTCTTGCGGGTTTTACGCACCAGCGCGCCGCCCAGTATTTCGGGCACGGGCGACTTGCTGGTGCCCGATGCGCCTGCATCGACTCAAAATGTTAAGGCACTTCAAGATGGCTGAAACACCCGCTGCCCAAATCTGGACCTATCGCGGCCTTTTAGCCACGCTTGCTTTTGGTCTTATGCTGTTTGAGCTTTTGCCCTTCATGACCGCCGATGATAGCTGGTTAATGCCGAATATAACCCTTGCCTTGCTCTGTGCTTGGGCGGTTCGACGCCCCGAATTCACGCCCCCTTTGTTGATTGCAGGGGTGATCCTGTTGGAAGACCTGTTATTACAGCGTCCCCCCGGGCTTTTGGCAGCGCTGAGCCTGCTGGCACTTGAATGGCTTAAACAGCGCAGCGCACGCCCAGAAAGTTTTTCACTGGCGCTTGAATATCTCAGCGTGACGGGTTTGGTTATTTCGATCGCGCTGGCAAACCGCCTTATCTTGGCGTTGGTCTTAACCCCGCAACCCGCCGTTGCGCTTGCGCTTTCAGAAATCTTGACGACGCTTTTATTTTATCCAGTTGCTGTGGCGTTCAGCCATTTTCTGATGGGTGTGCGTAAACCACATCCAAGAGATGGGAAACAGGCCCAAGGAGCCCGTCTATGAAACGCCCCGTCTCAACACCCAAGCATAGCTTGAACCGGCGCAGCCTTGTGGTTGGCGCCCTGCAGCTGGGATTTGCCGGGGCGCTGGCCGCGCGTCTGCGCCATTTGCAAATCACCCAAGCCGATCAATATCGCCTATTGGCCGAGGAAAATAGAATTAACATCCGCCTGATTGCCCCAGAGCGCGGCGAAATTTACGATCGCAACGGCGTGTTCCTAGCGCGCAACGAACAAAGCTATCGCATCACATTGGTGAAAGAAGACGCCGGCGACGTACGTAAATTACTGGTGCAATTGGCGCAGCTTATCACGCTCAGCGCAGAAGATATAGAACGTAGCGTGTTAGAAACACAGCGCAGCGCGCCCTTTCTACCTGTCACGATCATTGATCGCGTCAGCTGGGAAGACATTGCCAAAGTGGCCATAAATGCCCCATCTTTGCCCGGCATCACACCAGAGGTTGGGCTGTCGAGGCATTATCCTTTAGGTCCGAATTTTGCCCATATCGTGGGGTATGTTGGGCCGGTAAGTGACCGCGACCTTAATCGCTCTGAAGATCCAGACCCGCTGTTGCGCATCCCACGCTTTCAAATCGGAAAAGTGGGCGTTGAAGCCAAATATGAAGAAGATTTACGCGGGCGGGCGGGCGCCAAACATGTCGAGGTGAACGCGCAAGGGCGCGTGATGCGCGAGCTAGAACGCCGCGAGGGTAATTCTGGACGTAATTTACAGATCACCGTTGATGCAGGGTTGCAGAATTATGTCCAGGCGCGGCTGGGTGAAGAAAGCGCCTCAGCTGTCGTTATGGATTGTAACTCAGGCGATATTTTGGCGATTGCCTCTTCGCCAAGCTACGATCCCAACAAATTTGTCCGTGGTATCTCTTTTGATGATTATGGCGTGTTGCGCGACAATGACCATCGCCCTTTGGCCTCTAAAACCGTGCAAGATGCGTATCCGCCCGGCTCAACCTTTAAAATGGTCACCGCGCTTGCCGGTTTGGAAGATGGTATTTTAGATCCCAATGCGCGCGTATTTTGCCCCGGCCATCTGGATGTTTCAAATCGGAAATTTCACTGCTGGAAAACAGGGGGGCACGGGCAAGTCAATTTAGAACAATCCTTGCGCGAAAGCTGTGATGTCTTTTATTATGATCTTGCGCTTAAACTGGGGATCGAAAAAATTTCTGCGATGGCAACAAAGCTGGGTATTGGCGTCAAACACAATATCCCAATGTCGGCCGAAACCACGGGCCTCAGCCCTAATAAAGATTGGAAATTGATAAATCGGGGCTCCGAGTGGGTGATCGGGGATACGGTCAACGCATCAATTGGCCAAGGCTTTGTGCTCAGTTCTCCACTACAATTGGCGGTGATGACCGCGCGCATTGCAAGCGGTAAGAATATTCAGGCGCGCTTGATAAAAGCCCAAGCCGGTGCAACGATCACCGATCTAAAACCCGGATCTTTGGATCTGAATGAAAACAATCTGCGGTTTCTGCGCCGCGCAATGTATGAGGTGAGCAATAATCGGCGTGGAACGGCATATGGGTCACGGATTATCGAGCAGTCAATGCGCATGGCCGGTAAAACCGGAACCAGCCAAGTGCGGAACATTACTGAAAGCGAACGGCGCCGCGGCGTGTCCAAAAATGAAGAGCTTGAATGGAACAAGCGCGACCATGCCTTATTTGTGAATTTTGCACCGTTTGATGCGCCGAAAATCGCCGTAGCCGTGGTGGTGGAACATGGTGGAAGCGGATCTGCAACAGCCGCGCCATTGGCGCGCGATATCACGCTACAAGCGCTTTACGGCGATCAACCACCGCTTTCTGCTTATCCAACCAAAGATCGCGATAAGATCAAAAAGCAACAAGCAGATCTGCGCAAAACCCTTCCGCGGTTAGAGCGGTTTCAGAGGGGCCGTGTATGAGTTATCTTGAATACCGCGTTCGCTCAGTGCCCACTGGGATGCGCAAAATCCTATATTTAAACTGGCCCCTGACAATTTTAATCATTAGCGCCGCTGGCTTTGGCTTTTTGATGCTCTATTCGGTCGCAGGCGGATCTCTGCGGCCTTGGGCAGAGCCCCAAATGAAACGCTTTGCACTTGGTTTTTTAATCATGCTTGTGATCGCGATGACCCCGATCTGGGCTTGGCGCAACCTGTCTTTCGTGGGATATGCACTTTCCCTTATCTTGTTGCTTTTGGTGGAATTATTTGGCGTTAAGGGTATGGGCGCCCAACGCTGGATTGATCTAGGCTTTATGCGTTTGCAACCCTCAGAGCTTGCAAAAATCACATTGGTCATGGCCTTGGCCGGCTATTATGACATGCTTCCCAGGGCGCGTATGTCTCGCCCGATTTGGGTGATTTTACCGGTGGGTCTTATCCTGCTGCCCACATTGATCGTATTGCGCCAACCGGATCTGGGGACCGCCTTGCTTTTGCTAATATCGGGCGGCGCTGTCATGTATCTGGCCGGGGTGCATTGGGGCTATTTCTTATCGGTTATTGCCGCAGGGGTGGGGTTGGTAACGGCCGTTTTTCAAAGCCGTGGCAAAGCCTGGCAAATTTTGGAAGATTATCAATATAGGCGTATCGACACGTTTTTAGACCCCGCCAGCGATCCTTTGGGCGCCGGCTATCACATCACTCAATCCAAAATCGCGCTGGGCTCTGGCGCATGGACGGGCCGCGGTTTTATGCAGGGCACCCAATCTCAATTAAACTTCCTGCCTGAAAAACATACAGATTTTATTTTCACAACGCTCGCCGAAGAATTTGGCTTTATCGGCGGCCTGTCGCTTCTGGCCATGTATGTGGCTATATTAATGATCTGTTTGATTGCCGCTTTGCGCAGCATTGATCGGTTTTCTAGCTTGCTGATCCAAGGCATCTCTGTGACATTTTTTCTGTTTTTTGCCGTTAATATGTCGATGGTGATGGGCATGGCACCGGTGGTGGGCGTGCCCCTACCTCTGGTAAGCTATGGTGGCTCTGCAATGCTGGTTTTATTGGTAGGGTTTGGGCTAATTCAATCTGCACATGTGCATCGACCAAGGGAAAAATTATGACCACACAGATCCTCTTTAAAGGTGGCCCAAACAGTTGGCAAGACTATGAAATCCCCCTCAGCAACGCGCTTCAGAAAACAGGGCTGGAGTATCATCTGGCTGAGGATATTTCCCCCGAGCAGGTAGACTATATCGTTTACGCGCCAAGCAGCGGATTGAGCGACTTTAAGCCCTACACTCGCTGCAAAGCCGTGCTGTGCTTATGGGCAGGGGTGGAAACCATCATTGGTAATAAAAGCCTGACGATGCCGCTGACCAGAATGGTCGATAGCGGCATGACCCAAGGCATGGTCGAATGGGTGACAGGGCATGTGCTGCGCCATCATTTGGGAACAGATGCGCATGTGCTTGGTCAAGATGGTCTCTGGCGCAGCGCCATACCACCTTTGGCCAAGGATCGCACAGTTACTATTTTAGGCCTTGGAGCTTTGGGCGCCGCCTGCGCAACCACGCTGGCGGGGTTGGGGTTTTCGGTTCGCGGATGGAGTCGGAGACCAAAAACCATTGAGAATATCGCAACCTTTCATGGCAGCGATGGGTTTAACCAAGCGCTACAAGAAACCGAAATAACCGTATTGCTATTGCCCTCTACGCCAGAAACGGCAAACATATTAGATGCAGATGCCTTTTCAAAAATGGCCCCGGGCGCGGTTGTTATCAACCCCGGTCGCGGCCCCTTGATCGAAGATGATGCGCTTTTACAGGCGCTTCACTCAGGCCAGTTGGGCCATGCCACTTTGGATGTATTTCGCGAAGAGCCTTTGCCGGTAACGCATCAGTTTTGGGCCCATCCCAAGATCACGGTCACGCCCCATATTGCCTCAGCCACGCGCATTGAAACCGCATGCACCGTCATCGTTGAAAACATCCAGCGCGGCGAGGCCAGCCTGCCCTTCTTGCATCTGGCCGATGCAGCAGCTGGCTATTAGCCAACCCGCGCAGCAATGCGTTCAGAACAAACCCAACCGACACGCTTCATTCGGCGGCAACAGAGCTGTCTTCTTCTTTTTCAACGCGCACGGCGCTAAATTTGAATTCCGGAATTTTGCCAAAAGGATCTACCGCGGGATTGGTCAGAATATTGGCGGCCGCTTCCACATAGGCAAAGGGTAAAAACACCATATCCTCGGCCACAGCACGATCTGCGCGCGCCATGATCACCAAACTTCCCCGTTTGGTGCTCAGCCGCACCATCCCCCCCGGCGCAACCTGCATCTTTCGCAGGGTTTTGGGATGCATAGAGCAATTGGCCTCGGGCTCAACCGCATCCAGCACTTTTGCCCGCCGGGTCATCGAACCGGTATGCCAATGCTCCAATTGCCGCCCTGTGGTCAAAATCATTGGATACTCAGCATCGGGCACATCATCCGGGGCAATGACATGCGCAGGAGTGAAGCGGGCACGCCCATCCGCGCGCGGAAACCCATCACCAAACACGATGCTTTGGCCCGGATCCTCTGGGCTTAACGAGGGGTATGTGACGGCATTTTCTGACGCCAGCCGATCCCATGTAATATTATTCAGTGAGCCCATATTCAGCTTCATTTCAGCAAAAACCTCTTTGGGGCTGGTATAGCTCCAATCCAGCCCAAGACGTTTTGCCAATTCGGTTTCAATCCACCAATCTTCCTTCGCCTCACCCGGGGGCGGCACTGCAGGGCGCCCCATCTGCACTTGCCGGTTGGTGTTGGTCACGGTTCCTGCTTTTTCCGCAAACGCGCTGGCAGGCAAAATGACATCGGCATAATTCGCGGTCTCGGTCAGGAAAATATCCTGCACGACCAAATGCGACAGTTTGGCCAATGCATGACGAGCATGTTCGACATCCGGGTCAGACATTGCGGGGTTTTCCCCCAAAATATACATGCCATGAATATCCCCATCATGAACCGCATCCATAATTTCTGTCACGGTAAGGCCTTTTTCTGCCGAAAAATCATCCGAGTTCCAAACAGAGGTAAATGCGCTGCGCACGCCATCATTCGTGACGGTTTGATAATCGGGTAGAAACATTGGGATCAAGCCGGCATCCGAAGCGCCTTGTACATTATTCTGGCCGCGCAAAGGATGCAAACCCGAGCCGGGCCGCCCAACTTGGCCCGTCATCAGCGCCAGGGAAATCAAACAGCGGCTGTTATCCGTACCATGGATATGCTGCGACACGCCCATACCCCAGAAAATCATACCCGCCTTTGCACCGGCAAAGCAACGCGCCACAGCGCGCAAAGTCTCCGCGTCAATGCCACAAATGCCCTCCATTTTTTCGGGGCTGAAATCTTTCAAATGGGCTTTTTCCGCCTCCCAATTCTCGGTATAGGCTTCGATATATTGCTGGTCGTAAAGCTCTTCTTCAACGATCACATGCATGATCGCATTCAGCATCGACACATCTGCACCGGGCCTAAATTGCAGCATATGCGTTGCAAAACGCTTCAAAGCCTGCCCGCGAGGATCCATTACAATAAGCTTGCCGCCACGTTTGGTAAATTGTTTGAAATATGTGGCGGCAACGGGATGGTTTTCAATCGGGTTGGCGCCAATCACAATCGCCACATCGGCATTTTCAATTTCGTTAAACGTCGCCGTAACCGCGCCCGATCCAACATTTTCCAAAAGCGCCGACACCGAAGAGGCATGGCACAGCCGCGTGCAGTGATCAACATTGTTATGGCCAAAGCCCTGACGGATCATTTTTTGGAACAAATACGCCTCTTCATTGGTGCATTTGGCGCTGCCAAACCCGGCCACGGCCCGCCCACCATGCTCAGATCGTAGGTTGAGCAAACCAGAAGCCGCCGCGTCTAGCGCCTCATCCCAACTGGCTTCGCGGAACACCTCCTGCCAATCATCAGGGCTCACATTCAAACCTTTTGCAGGGGCATCATCACGGCGAATTAGCGGTTTGCTCAAACGGTGGTTATGATGGATATAATCAAATCCGAAGCGGCCCTTGACGCAAAGGCGCCCCTCATTGGCCGGCCCATTTATCCCTTCAACAAACTTCACTTTATCGTTTTTAACCTTCAAGCTGATCTGACAACCAACACCGCAAAAGGGGCAT
>Ga0228670_1000968_pt1 | contig 13777 bp, 8 predicted proteins | sample 85DmetaG_FD_182785 | JGI IMG/M metagenome (GOLD analysis project Ga0228670, IMG submission 182785) | Seawater microbial communities from Monterey Bay, California, United States - 85D | ecosystem: Environmental > Aquatic > Marine > Coastal | place: USA: California | collected 2016-10-13
ATTCACCTTTCACTTTATTTATGTTTTGATCTAAACCAATTTTGGTAATAAATGTGTTTCCCTTTTTACCTCCACCACGGTACGCAGAAGGATAACGACCAGTATAAGCAGACTTGGTATAATCGGGATATGATGAATTCAATGTATTATAAGAAGGATTTCCCTTGTAATTGGATTCCCAATAATTTTTATTATTATTAAAAGCATGGTATGCATTTCGGTCTACATTCGAACTAGAAGAACAAGATAAAGTATAGTTTCCATTCGGTAGATATGTTCCTGATTGACTTAATCCGGTTATGATAGAATTATTTGTTTCGAATATGCGTTTTTCTGGTAAGGGTACGACTTTCAATAAAGGTTGACTCATAATTAGTTATTTAATATAAAAGGATATATTAAATAAATTAAAAATTCGATTATTTGTTCAGTTTAAAAAACACATAATATACCGTGGTTGTTGCTAAAATACTCAAAGCGATTGTCCCGAATTGGTTATAATGATACATATTATTAATATCTGATGCGATTGAATGTTTCTTGTTTTGAATATAATTCATTTTTGTTTGTATATCATTGCGTAACTCTTGTATGTCGCCATCATACATATCAGTTATTTCATTATGTGATGCATCGAATTCCCCAATACCTTTTGCTGTGATTTCATCCAAGTTAATATTTTGCAATGTATAAAGAATACCTCCATCGACTTTTTTGTCTTTGTCGTATGAAACTATTTTTTTGTATTTTTCCTCAAGTAATTTCTTATCCATATCTTCCTTGGAGCAATTCAAAACACTATTTGAAGGATTCAATGTGTTATCATTGCACTCAATATATTTTACATATTGTTCATTGAACTCGTTGATTGCTTCATGTAAATTCAAAGATGCATTCATCATGGTCATCCCTTCCACTGCACCCGTGGTAGTAGAAACAAATCCATTACAAGTGCCTTCTATAGTCGTACATTTTCTACCGAAAAGAGCCCACTCAGATAACGTCACGCTATTATTATCGGGAAGTTCATACATTTCCGAAATCACCAATCTATAATGAGAATACGAAAACATATTATCTTTGACTGTATATTCCACAGGTAAGGTTGGGTCAATATCATCGATCGTTGTCTCTGTTGTAGTTTTTTTTTGTTTATAATTGAGGGTTGTCCAATTATTTCCATCATTCGAACCCAAAATATGAAATTTGTTTGGGAAACGACCAGCATATTTCTCGGGATTGATAGTAGCTTGTAAAAAGAACTCTGTGAGAATTAATTGATAAGGTAGTTGTATTTCAGCCCATTCGCCGTCAACTGTTGTTCCATCAGTTAATACGGTTTTATGATATTTATTTTTTCCTCCACCTACATATTTGCCTTTTTTGTATGCGTCTTTCGTATATCCATCTTGATAACCTGACTTAGAAGATTTGATATAAGGAGTTTGCCAAGATGTAGTATTTCGTCCATCAAATAAATTCAATGCCGAATAATCAGACGGACGATTGATTCCTTGATCATCTAAACTAGAAGACTGTTTAACTGAATATTTTCCATTCATAAATTCATTTTTTGCGTCATTTAATTCTGCGGTAAATGTGTTCGTTTGTTTATTTGCAAGGAAATCATCTAATGGGACTGCTTGAAATATTTCGTTATTCATAGACATTATTAATTGTTATATTATATGTTTATATTTCTCGCGCGGTATATTAAATATATCATCACCGCAACACCAATTCCTAAATTAAGTGTATCTAATTGAGTAGATTCGAACTGTTTGATGTAATCTTTATGTTTTTCTTCTGAACCACTATGGTTGTTTTGGACAACATCTATTTTATTCACCTTATCTTTATTAATGCATAATTCTTTTTCAATGCATTTCATACTATTTTTTCCATCATTAAAAATATCGCGTTGTTCTTCGTTGTCGGTACGACAAATCTTCGCATAATCAAATTCATTATCATTCATAATTTCTTTACATTTGTTATCTGAAGGCATGTATCCATTTTCCTCTGCCGTTATATAAAAAAAATCGTTTTTATTATACCCTACAACAATATCTGAAAACATATAACTATATATTATGTACTTATATATTTGCTAGTTTTAATACTTATTTTATGACTGAATTAGTTTACACATACACGGTAATAATCGTGCTCTAGAGAAGCGACGCTCTTTCTGGTGTATTTGCATACTTGTCCAGGACGTAAGCAAATTGCTAGTGATTGAGGGTCAAAACGAGACACTTCTGGTAATTGCGATAAATCCCGAATATTATATTTCACCATCAAATCTTTTAGTTCATCATCTGTCAAGACGGTTGATTCAGGAACTAAAGTATGTTCTAGAACGTTGTATTGAAGACGTTTAATGTTATGTATCACAATAAACACGCCTTCTTGCTCATACAAATATTTCATCCTGGTAACTAACGAATCGTTTGGTTCGTCATCAACCACAACAATCAATGTATCGTTTTTGGTTAGAGTGTTTTCCACATCGTATAATTCATCTTTCAGATTATCTAAATCTTTTTTGGTAAACGTATTATTCTTTTTGTCGGTAGGATAAGAATATTTAATATAGATTTTTTGTTTCTTACTATTTTCAACAATCATATCCAACTTGTTATTTGTATACAATTTATCCACTTCCAGATTACTCACATCTTTATGCTCTGATACATTATAACCAAGATTCTCACATTGGTTCAACACATTCACTCTGGAATTGTATAGCTTCAAAATAAGATTATTGCTTGCCATTACTATAAATAAAACTTATACTTTATTTTATTTATAGCACCATTATATTATTCAATTTTCTATTTATACCTTCTTAATAATAATACTATCGAAATTCATTTTGGCAGGACTATCTTCTATGTTACTGCTTTCGCTAGACGATACATTGGGCACAATTTCATTAGTTGGTATTTTTACCGAATCATTATTATTTGTATTAGACATAGAAGGTTGTTCAGAAGTGGTTGTATTTCCAGGCATATTGAATACGGGGGCAATATTAATTGATGGAATTTGTTGGAATGGTTGTTGTCCTTGCTGTAAACCATATCCAGGAAGAGGAATATGGGTATCATATGGTTTTATATCTAAAGGGGTCACTATTTCGACTTCTTGGTTAGCACCTTCCGATTCGATTTTAAATAAATTTGGTTTATTTAACGGTGTAACTGTCCATGCTCTTCCAGGCATACGGTCTTTTATGTATGATACCCGGTCACCTCCTTTGTATGTTTTTTCAGGAGTGCTTGGTTCACCTGGCGGTGGTGCTGGTGGCGAAGATTCGCTATCTGATGGTGTATCAATAAAATATCCTGTTGGTTTGGTTTCAGGAGCAATCATAGGAGGTGTCATCGGAGGTGTCATTGGTTGAAATTCTGGAGTTCCAACTACATATTGCGGTGTTCCTTCAGTACCTTCTGAATTAGACTCTTTATCTGTAGAATTATCCATCGAATCAGGAGTTATTGGATGATAACTAGGACTTTCTGGAGGGGGCATATCAGGAGTCATCGGTTGGATAACAGGAGGTTCTTCGGCATCTTCAATCACAAACTTATCCTTGTTTGACTCTCGCAATAATACACGAATGTCTCTTTGAACTTGACCAATGGTTTCTTGGGTATCTAAGTGTTCGGTATGTGTCAATTTTTGAATGTTCTTAGAGAAACTTAGGTTTTCAATTTGGTCAATGTTATCTTCTGTGATAATGCGCATATGCACATTAATTGCTTGTAATTCTTGCATTAACAATTTGAATGAATAAGGAACACATACAATGCTGAAACTGCGACCAAACTTGGTAATATGCTCAATGTTACTTTCTTGTTCATTTACTGAACCTGAGAATTGAATAGGACCATCAACCAAAGGACTCATAAACAAGTTCTTATCGGGATTATACACCGCGATCATTCCAGTTGTATTACAAATTGCCATATAGTATTTATCTGCGCGCTCCATCATTGATTCGCGTAAGAACTCGGTTGCACCGTGGGAAATTACACCATCACGTTCCATCTCGCCAATTCTAAGACCACCGTCATTCGCACGACCAGCGACTGGTTGCTTAGTAAGTTGGTTCACACGTCCAGTAGGACGATGATTGATTTTATCTTTGACCATATGTTTCAAACGCATATAATAAGTTGGTCCCATGAAAATCTCGGTTTCCAACTGTTCGCCAGTCATACCATTATATAGTAATTCATTGCCGCTTGAATGATATCCATAATTGGACAACATCTTTCCAAATACACCTACCTTGGACCCCTTGTTGTTGTAAGCAGTGCAATCACCAAATCCACCCTTCATAGCACACGCCTTACCCATGATTGCCTCTACAAATTGACCGATAGTCATACGCGATGGAATTGCGTGAGGGTTGATAATCAAATCAGGACGAAGACCATCTTTGGTAAATGGCATATCTGCTTCAGGTATAATCATACCTACAGTTCCCTTTTGACCAGCGCGAGACGCCATCTTATCACCCAAATTAGGAATACGCTCTTCGCGAACACGAACTTTCGCAATACGACGTCCTTCTTCATCATCAGTAATAAATGTTTTATCTACAATACCCAATTGACCCTTCTTTGTGGTCTTGGAATGGTCGGTTAACATATCATCTTCACTACTACTCGTTACCATACCAATCATGATGGTTTCATCATCGACTTCACTATTTACGCGGATAACACCTTGTTCGTCTAACTTACTGTAATCGTGACTCTGTTTTGTCTTCTTAATCATGCTCATATCATTTTCAATATTGGAAAATGTTGTTTGGGTAGTGACTTCGCCTTGCTTTTCTTTTTCTTCGTGCGCTTCATATGTGGTGAAATAAGTAGTGCGGAACAAACCACGCTTCAATGCACCTTCATTCACCAAAATAGCATCTTCCACATTATAACCAGTATAACACATAATGGCAACTATGGCATTCTCACCATATGGATTTTCTTCCTTATTCAAGTAATCCAAATAGCGTGTTTTAACCAGAGGATTTTGACCATAGTTCAAAATCAAAGCAGTTTTGTCCATACGCACTTGATAATTTGTATGATACATTGAACACGCTTGCTTCGTTTGACCACAAGAAAACGAATTACGGGTTGCTGGATTATTTTCTAAAAAGTTTATCTGATTACACATTATACCGAAAATAAGTGATTGATGGATTTCCATATGAGTATACATTTTGTCCTTCTTTTGGGTTGCTTCCATATCCAATGCAATTAGTGCTTGTTCTGTTTCACTGGTATCAATGTAATCAATAATCGCAGTATTCTCTTTGAATTTTTGGATAGTCGCTTTATTCATATTGCTTTCATCTATATTTTCATATAAATCCGAAAACTTGTATATTTGCTCATCGTTGATACGAAATCCTTCTAGTTTCTTTTCTTGAAACCCACATACCATTTCCGACCATGTAAATTTGTTTTCAGTCAATTTTCGCTGTAATTTTTCACTCTCAAAAGACATCTTATTTGTGTCTTCATCTTTATAGAAAATGGGTCGGCAAACACGTCCTCCGTCAGTGTAAATATACATGGTATTTTCACGAATGTCAAAAGAAATACTTGTATATGTTGGAATCAACCCACTACGACGATAAAACTTCATTGCCTTTACTGTATCTAATGGATTTTCCAATGAACCCGCCCAATATCCATTTATAATCACTTTGGATAACCGGGATAGTAATAATGGTGTGCAATCATATAAACGTTTCAAATTCATTTTTTCAATCATGAACTGAATCATTGATTCACGTGAATATCCCTTGGTTACGTGTGTGCTAATAGACATGTGTTTATGGATACCAATGTTTCCACCATCAGGGGTATCAATCGGATCAAAAAATCCCCATTGTGTGCAATTTAACAAACGAGGTCCAATTACCTTAGCACTAGCATCAAGAGGTAGATTTGTTTTGCGTAAGTGACTCAATACGGAATTAAATGACAAACGATTCAAATCTTGAACAGCACCAACACGCTTAGTGTGTGAATGTGCTCCCCAGTTTCCTTTGAATGCCTTTCTGAAACCACCTTCAAGAGGACGCATTTTGAATATTTCATTTTTGTTTTCCTGAATTAACATGTATAAATTGCTTTCATATACATTACGGTTTTCGCGAGTATCGTATGTAATCTTACGCTCAAACTCACGATGAATATCCGCCATTTGAATACTGTAATATTCGCGGAACAAGTCATATAACATGTCGCCTACTAGTTCAACACGCTTGAATTTGTAATTGTCTCTATCAGTGGTTTTTTCAAAACCTTCCGATGTCAATAACAATTTCAATGTAATATGTCCCAAATAATACGCCTTTTCTCTGAAATTCAACTCACCAATATGAGGTAATAAATAATCAGTCAAGATTTCTAACACCTGTGTCATGGTCTTCTTTTTTGTTAGTAAACGAATATAATTCATTGCCTCGCGCTGAGTATAAATATTGCCTGCATCGTATACACTTGGAATGAATAAGTCCACAAAGTTCTCGTATTTTTCTAAGTCTAGTAAACACGTTTCAATGATCTCTTTATCAGAAATCAAACCAAGTGCACGGAATACAATAAATATCGGCACCGGTCTACGTACATTAGGTAGATTAACGACAATATTTTTGCGTGTATATTTCCTGGTTTGAGGATTCTTTGCACTATCATAATTCTTAGGCACGTTATCGTCTGCCTGTATCTTTACAGACAACGTGCGAATAGGTTTGGATACATCTTCAGATACAGAACGAATCTCAGCCGAGTATAAATAATGTTCACCATCATCTTTTTTAATATACAACATGTTATCTCCAAATTTCTCTTGAGGAACAACTGTTTTTTCTTTTCCATCGATAATGAAATATCCACCTAAGTCATTTTTACATTCACCCATCATGTGTTTTGTATCACGAGGCAATCCACTTAACACACAAAAATCACTCTGAACCATAATTGGAAAGCGACCTAATAAAATCTTGTCAAGAGTGATAATGCGAACTTGTTTATTTGGTTCTACCATCGATTTTTCTAGTTCTTCACGAGCAGCTGCGAATTCTTGGACGGTCACGCCTCCTTCTTGAACAGCACCTTGTTCTCCATTGGTAGCATCAGTTATATCTAAATCACCTCCTAGAATTTGTCCCATAGTATGCTGGACTTCTTCGGGTAGTTCACCTCCCTTCAAATCGATTTTATCAAACGCAACTTGGGGTTCTTCACCTTCTTCTAACATATCAACAATCTCGATTTCAATGTCATAATGAATAGTCATACCATAAGTCATATTGCGAATCCTTGCTTCATTGGGAAACATATAATGACTATGATTATTATCATAAATTACAGGTTTACCGAAATATATTTTATCCGCATTCTTCCCACCAAAATGCATAATACATTTATGTTTGTAATCTTGCAATTTTTCATCATACATTGTGCTAATAATCAACGGGTTTTTGTTTTTAAACACCTGATAAATACCCTTCTTGAAAAAGTCATTGTAAGAGTCAATGTGGTGTCTTACTAAACTTTGTGGGTTGTCTTCAAAATACCGATGAATTATTTTCCATATTTCTTGATTATCCATAATGGAATATATATAAATTAATGACATATATTTCTATATATTTTGACTTCAATACTTGTTTCAATAATAACCACCTTTTTCAAAAAAAAATATGATGTCTGATTTATAAAATCGTATACAATCCCAAGGTAATTATATATTTGTATCTACAAATAGAGTTGTTTGATTAATGTTCTGCATATACAGTGAATAAATTCCTTATTATTTTAGGTAAACCATCATACTACAGTTTGAAGGTGAATCTTATATATTTAAACTAAATAATAGAATAAATATTTAACAAATATTTTCTTTGTATATCATATATTATTATGGAAAACGCACCTAATCAAGCTGCTACTCTGAATGTGCTGTTCGGTCCTCTTTCTAGGGATTACTGTTTGTATTTCTACTTCCTCTCTGTTATTGGCTTTGTGTTCATCGCCATGTTCCTTATATCCTCTCTTATGTTAGGTTTCAATCAAAAGAAGGGACCTGAGTACTACTTACAAGTATTCGCTGTTGCACTTGGATATGGTATCTTCTACTTCCAGAATCGTCTTCTGAACTCTATGTGCTATAGTGCTCTCAGTGCATAAACCGTGTAATATGTTTTATTTGAATTAATTATATAATTTATTCATTTCGTTTAAAACAATATGATAATTTACATAGTATTATATAAATTATTGGTCATCATGGATATTTTTTATTACAGTAACTATTGTAAACATTCGCAAAAGATATTGCAAACTTTAGTCAAAGGTGATCTTGTCAGTAAGATTAGTTGTGTATGCATTGATAATCGCAAAAAAGACCCCACAACCAATCAAGCGTATATTTTTCTGGAAAATGGAAGCAAAGTAATTATGCCTCCTACTCTTCACAGTGTTCCCGCCTTGTTATTGGTGAACGACAGATATCGCATCATATTTGGCGATGAAATTACCAAACATTTTCATCCACAACTTATTAACAAACAAGGTGCTTTGTCACAAGGTCAAGGAGAACCGAGCGCTTTCCAATTGAATAAATCAAGTGGTGGCACAAATATTGTATCTGAGGCGTACACGTTATATGATGCCCCACACGAGGAGTTAAGTGCAAAGGGACACGGCTCATCTAGACAAATGTATAATTATGTAACTACGGAGAATGATTTGTTTTCTATTGAGACTCCTGATGATACTTACAAACCAGATAAGGTATCTGAACACGTCACCATTGATAATTTACAACAACAACGCATAGACGACTTACAACCAGCAACTAAGTAAAGAACATTGAAAAACAATATAAATAATACGCAAATATATAAGTATATACAATGACCGACAAGTCTACAGTTTTGCGTGCATTTAATAAGCACTTCTTCGAATTCATCGATGACATCGTTACTATTCTTCCAGACGAACCTGAAATCGTGAAGGCAAAAGTATCTTTTGAAAACATTAAAAAAATGAACCCTACTTTGATCTGCAAGACGTGGTTCAAAGTTGTCTATTCTCCATATAAAGAAGTTATTGACCAGGGGGACATTAGTTTCTTTTTTGAGAAAGATTATGCAAGTGATTTGTCAAATGTGCCAAATGCTGCTGAAATCATGAGTATCATCGATAAGATTCGCATGCCTATTAAAAGTATGGATGAAGTGAACAGAGGACATTGCACTAAGTATATTCAAAATCTAAGTAAACTGTCTACGGTTCATAACGCAGCATAAATAATTAGAATTGTATAAAGATATATTATTATATAAAGTATGGAGTCGTGCAACTATACTTTATATTTTGATGGTTGTAGTAAAGGAAATCCAGGTAAAGCAGGTGCAGGATATGTTATTTATAAGGGAGACCATGAAATCGCATATAAATCTGTTTATGTTGGTGACAAAGAAACGAATAATAAAGCAGAATATACTGGGTTATATGAAGGTTTGTTATATGCTGTTGAAAATAATATTGTTCGCCTTGATGTAAAAGGTGATAGCAATTTGGTTATCAAACAAATCAAAGGCGAATATAAAGTGAAATCTGAAAATATACAGACTATTTATCAAGATACAAAAAAATTATGCACACATTTTGAACAAATCACATTTGAACACGTTTATAGAAAAGATAATAAGCGCGCTGACGAATTAGCGAATCTAGCATTAGAAATATAGGATCGTCTTATTGAAATTATATATTTTTTATCAAATTGAATATATACTGGGGATGTTTTTTCATTAAAAATTCTGTAATATCTTGTTTATGAACTTGAGGTGAATTATCTTTTTGTTTACGATCAATGTAATAAGTTTGATGAATATCTCTCAAATAAGAACTATACTGATTAGAACGAAAATTTATATCTTTATTGAAAACATAACAATTCAAATACTCTTGATGTAAGTAATGTATGAATAACTTCCATATAGAGTGTATTTTTTTCATATTGTATTGTGACCTGTAAACAAAGGGTAACATTTTGTTATGTTGATCTATCTTCGCATAACAAATGTATATGTACAAATAATAAGGTTCTATATGCCGAATTCGTTTATATATATTATACGTTTCTGATATATATTTGCATCTATTTCCATTGTCAGTATTCATAATCACCAGTCCCGATAAATTTAGTGACCGAATATCATCTTGAATGTAAGTTGTTTCTTGAAAAAGGCGATTGTAATTTTCTGGAAAATATAGTATACCTCGCAATGCATCGAACATTTGCCAGTTTTCATACATTTCGGGATTGATAGGTAATACGTTATCATTGTCTATTTGATAAACACTTGTCAAATATAAGCGATGGTCTTTGTTTGTATGACTATGTTGATTCGTCAATGTAAAATTATAACAATAATCCTTTGAAAAATTATCCCAAAACGGTAATAGAGATATATCTTTACAAGAATTATATTTTAATACATTGCATATTGTCTTTGATAAAGAATGTTGCTTCGTTCCATCATATTGTGCAATAAGACTATTATGTGTAGTCATTTGCCATTGTTGATACCGCTCGTCATAAAACAAATGAATCAATAATCCATCAATATATTCATTTACATGATATTTTGATTTGGTATTTGAATCTTCTTGTGAAAAAAACGCATTTGGTGTATGCATTTTAGGTGGTGAAAAACTAAGCAATTTCAATTCAGGATACGAATACACCACAGAACGATAGTTGGAAATAGCGTCGTTATGATATCTTAACAATTCTTTATTGTAATTCAATATTGAATAGTTTGGGTTTGTTTTATCTTTGTCGTTTGTTAACAATTTTACATTCAAAGAAGGGGTTCCAGACACATTGTATTTTACCTGTATAGAATGAGATTCATGACTAGTCATTTTTAAGGTACATACTTATATGGCGATTACCTTAAATTATTTTTGAATGTTTTATTCATTATGATTGAATATAATTTAGATGATTAATATATATTAATACAATAATGGAATTCATTAATCATTTTATACCATCGAACGATGTTTCAACTGATGTTCCTCAAACAGGCGGAGATAATATGATTCGTCTCGAACTAGGCGATATTATTGAAATCGTTTCACCATCCAATGATGAACTTCACGAAATGACTTTTTTAATCACTTATTTTGGTTCACAAACATTGGTCCTCCAGAATGCATCAACCGGCAATTTGCACGAGTTGACTATTAATGAAGATGGTTCTGGTTTTAGCGATGAGTCTATAATTGGTATTCATTTAATTTATCGAGACGAAACAAAAGGTTATGCTCGGCAAAATAATTTATTACCTAAGACTTGGATTGATATTCATATTGGAGGGGATAGACCAAGTATTATTACTGGAGAAATCACTAATTTGGAAGAAGACCAAATTGAAATCACTACCTACCCAGAAATAAAAACAATTTATATTGATTTCGCGTATGAAGGTCTACCACCAAATAGTCAGAGCGACATTCCTATCGACCATATTGTGATGCGTAATAAACCAGAAGCATTGCAAAATATTTCTTCATTATTAGATGTGCAAGATAAATTGAATGAAGATGAAAATATCACTCTGGAGGAGATTAACGAGCAACAACAAGCAGATATGGAATTCACCCCTGAGGGCGAGAGTATTATGAATATTCCTACTGATAGCACTCCTGACCCAACATTCAAAGATAATTTACGTGATATGTATTTGGATGCGAATGAAATTGTATTTGGCGAACAACTTGAAACACTTACTCAGATAGTCGAAGTGCCTGAAAGTGAAAAAACGTATACCATTGAAGCGCAAGTAAACGATTTAATGGACCAATTTTTATCTACTGTTCCTGATTACAAGAGAAACGACAAGGTGTTATCTAATATTCACCGTCTTATTTTACGTTTCAAAGAATTACGAAAATTGTATTCCAAATATGATGAACACGACGATATTATTGGTAAAAAGGTGAATGGTCCTTTCCATAAACCTCTTGTTGACAAAATACACAGTCTGAACTTGAAATTAAAATGGATTTTACCAGTGGTTCAAAATCGCAAAGTCATTTATTCCGATGACAAAGACAATGAACCAGAGAGTGATGTAGTATATAGAAATTCCGCTGCATCCGTCGGACAAATTGAAGAAGTATTAACCGAGTTCCATAAATCTAAAACGGGTGGAGTTGACCATAATTACAGTGAAACTTACAATAAAGTTGAATCAAATATGAACCCATTTGAAAACCCGATTGATGATTCGAATTGTTTGGATTCTAAACCCGTTTTACAAGATATCGAAGCAATTGTGGATAATCTTGGTATGTTTGAATCGAGTGTGGCAAATGTAACAAAATCTGGGAAAAATGCCCAATCTACGTTGACAAGACGAAAGTTTTTACTCCAAAAGTATTCAACTGGTTCTACACAATTAGAGAGAAATATTATGAAAACTGGTAAGAGCATATATTTTCGTAACCAGATGACTCCCAATGATAATATGTGTGTTTCTTCGATTATGACCTTACCTGAACCATTTATTCGCTTGAGTGCTATGTATTTGCCTTCTCAAAACATAATGAATAAGGCAGAACTTCATCAACAATATCGCTTTTTGTTTCATATAATGAAAAAAAATCTGAGCATTGTTCCTCGCGTTGTAAATGATTTGTCCAAAGAACTTGATTACGATAATGAAGACGGTGCCAAATTATTCGCGAATTTTAACGAGTTCATTATTGATAATGACGAAGAAGAATTCGACCAAGAAAAAGAAGACAAATTCAAAAAGTTCTTAGAGGTCATCGTGCCCAAAACGAGAACTATCTTGAAATTAGTTCGTGATAACTTGAAGCATAAATTGTCGTTTGTTGGTGTGGTCAAACAATTAGAACCCTATGGAATTCAAACTGAGGATATCACTTATACTCAATACGTCGATATTCAACACATCATACAAGGTCATATTTCCAATTTGAAATCCGAAATGGAAACGAAACGTGGTATTTACAATATCTTACAAAAGCAAACCGGTTCCAATGATAATCACAACCCAGTAACTCAGATTATCAAATCAAATGCGGATATTTTAGATGCCTTTACCAAAGCATATTTTAGTATGCACCAGAAAGATTCTATTTCTATGAGTGAAAGTGAAATGATTTCTAAGTTATACGCTCAAGACGAGAACCAATTGTATCCTCGATTAATCAGTTCCAGATTAACTTCTTTGATGGCGGAAACGAATTCTACCACACTAACCGAGATGTTATTAGCAAAAGACAAGCAAGATGCATTTGACGATGACGAATACAAAATCCAATCTACAGATTGCACTCGCAAATACTTAGCTAAGAAATACGAATCATTAGGTGCACTTCAAAAGGACAACAATGTTGACGAATTGTATTATGACGAACAATACGACGACTCTCCTTATCATATTATGGAGAAATACAAATCCAAGAAAGATGAATTGGAACCAAAACAATTCAAGGAATTCTTGATTGAGACATTGATCCACAAACACGATTCTCCTGTTGATTATGCGGAAGAACTTGCTACCATACTAATTAGTAAAAAGAAACTTGTTTCTGAGGGCGAATACGCCATGTTGGATATTTTGCCTGAAAAAGAAAAGAGTTTGGAACTATCTCAAATTAGCGAGGAAAAAGAGGAAGATGTAGACAATACT
>Ga0228670_1000978_pt1 | contig 13706 bp, 8 predicted proteins | sample 85DmetaG_FD_182785 | JGI IMG/M metagenome (GOLD analysis project Ga0228670, IMG submission 182785) | Seawater microbial communities from Monterey Bay, California, United States - 85D | ecosystem: Environmental > Aquatic > Marine > Coastal | place: USA: California | collected 2016-10-13
TGAGTAGAGGCTTACAAACATTGAACCTTAAAGAGTGTAAAAGAATAGATGCAATGGCAACAGAAATAAGAAAATTATGAGTTGAGGTGGAAAGTGATAGTAAAAGTATGATTATTGGTTCTTTAGGAGATGAGAGATGAGATCAAAATATTGATATTCAAACCTATAATGACCATAGAATTGCTATGAGTTTCTGAATATTGCAAAGCTATATTTGAGGACTGAATATTTTGGATAAAAGCTGTGTAAATAAAACGTATCCGAACTTTTGGAGAGATCTTGATAATTTATCAAAAAAATAATAATCCATCCCCTAGCCCCTTGCACCCTCAAGGGGTATCTATGGACCTAGCATACGAAAGGAAGGGGGAATAATTGAATAATCTTATAGATTTATGAATACATATTGAAACTTGTTTCGAATAACAACCTTTTGAGAATCTCATGGAGTATGACTCTGAGTCGTTATTGATGGACTCCCAGCTGGTTTTTTAGTAGATCAAGAAAATATACAAAATGAAATGAATAGAAGAAAACCTGGACAGAGTGACATTACTACACAAAGAAAGGAGGATGACTCTTTTGAAGTTATTTCAGGTATATATGAATGAAAAAGTACGGGTCACCCTATTACTATTATACTCAAAAATAATGATCAGGATTCGAGTAAGTACGATAACATAAAAGATATACTCAGACCAAACCATGCTGATATGACCTATAACAGTAAATATGGCTTTAGAGATCATAGGTGAGGAGGAAGGAGTAGTGGAAGAGAAACCGTGAGTAGAGTTATTGCTTGAGCGATAGCAAAACAGTACTTGAAAGAAAAACTATGAGTTGATATAATAGGATATACAAAGCAGGTATGAAATATAACATGAGGGAATGTAGAGAGGGACTATATAGAATCTAATAAGCTGAGAGCTTGAGATAGAGACCTGTGACCGAGTATGATAGAATATGTTGAAAAGATAGCAAGAGATGGAAATAGTGTTTGATGAATTATAGAATGTAGTATTATAGGCGCACCTAAAAATTTATGAGAACCAGTGTTTTGAAAAATAAAATCAAGACTCGCTGGAAGCATGCTTTCTATATGATGAATACAGTGATTTGAATATGGGGTTTGATTCTGAGTGGTAGGTCACACAGGAGAAACCTATAATGAATGATTTATAAATGATAAGTGAGATATAAAAACAAAGAATAATAAATACTGATGAATTCTTTGATGAATTAGCACCTGAGAAGATATAGTATTTCGAGTTGCAGTAAAGCCAACAGCAAGTATATACAAAAAACAAACAACCGTTGATACTGATGGAGAACAGGTAGATTTTACGATAGAATGAAGACACGACCCTTGTATTCTCCCAAGAGTGATTCCAGTTATTGAGAGTATGGCGGCAATAGATATTCTAGACCTCTATTTTATGAATAGAGCGAGGGAGTAAAATAGAATAATCCCTCCCCTTTCACTACGTTACAGGTACTCCCTTTGGGAAAGGGAGATTTAAAATAAAGTTTCATCAATTTTCTCTCCCTTTTTCAAAGGGAGTACCCCGCTAGGGGGGAGGGATTATCATTAATAAAAACAATATGAAAGAATTAAATATAAAAGATGTTTTAGAGAATACATCAGACTTTACACAGACGAAAAAAGTTTGATATGTAGCTATTATAGGCAGACCGAATGCCTGAAAATCTACTTTTATCAATGCGCTTATTTGAGAAAAAGTATCTATAACGACCAATGTACCTCAAACAACGAGAAGGAAGGTACTTGGAATATATAATGATGAAGACTCTCAGGTTATATTCTTTGATACACCAGGAATACATAAATCAGAAAAGGTTTTTAATGCAAAAATTAATGATGTGGCGATAGGATCTTTTAAAGACTCAGAACTAATACTCTATTTTATCGATTCATCAAGAAATAGTTGAGAAGAGGAAGCTTATATAGCAGAAATATTGGAAATGGTAAATAAGCCGGTTTTGAAAGTATATACAAAGCTAGATTTGAAGTGAAGAATTACGGTTCCAGAATGAAAAGACTCAGTAGAGATTTCTTCTGTAGATAAAAGAGGTTTTGATGAACTGCTTATGAAAATAAAGTCTTTTCTACAAGAATGACCACTTTTATTTCCAGAGGACTATTATACCAAACAAGACATTTATTTTAGAATATCAGAGATTATTAGAGAAAAAACTTTTTTAAATACAAAAGAAGAGCTCCCTCATAGTACTTATATTTGAGTTGAAGAACTTCAAGATGAAGATGAAATACTCAGAATAGTTGCTTATATTTATGTAGAATCAGATTCTCAAAAATATATAGTGGTGTGAAAAGGTGGGACTCTTGTTTGAAAAATAGGAAAAGAATCTAGGTTAGAGCTCGAAGATATTTTTGAAAAGAAAGTATTTTTAGCATTGAGAGTAAAGGTAAAGAAAAATTGGAGAAAAGACGAGGGGGTAGTAAAAAAAATACTTAATTAAAAAAAATGCCATCAGTGATGGCACTTTTTTTAATATTAGAAAGCATGTGCTTTTACTATAATTCTCCAATTATTATTATTTATATCAACACCGTTACTTCCAGTTTTGTGTACAAGAGGAAGAACATTACTATAGTTAGCGAATTTTATACGGATATTCGTACTATCAAAACTGAGACTAAATCATCTTGAATCCGTTCCTGATGTGCTATGCTTTTCAGAATATAGTACTTCATCTCAAACCGACCATCCATATTCTGCAACCTTACATCTCACATATATCATTATCATATCAGGACTTTGTCAGAGTCCATGAGGAAGAGTAAGTGTCCCATTGGCTGATATGACTTGTTCACCAGAATCATAGCTCGTAATACTACTAGAGTTACTATCCACATATCCTTTTGAAGCTACTTCTCAAGAAGCAGTTGGAGAAGGTACGATAGGAGCATCAGAGAAAGTTTTTACTCCAGTAATGGTTTCAGAAATACTTCCTGTTTTCTTTACGACCCCATCAACAAGTGAATTCCATATAGTATGAGTCAGTGCTTCTCAGTTTTCAGCATTTTCCACGCCTTCCCATCATCCGAGTGCTCCATATACTACAGAACTTACAATAAAGACAGACAGAAGCGAGAGTCATATATTTTTAAATAGTCTTATTTTCATAGAAATAATTTGTTATTTAGTAGAGTTCAGCATCAGCAGTATAATGATATTGAGCAAAGTGTCCGAGATTCGTTGATGAAGCAGTATAAATAGTTGCTCCATTTCTTCCAACCCTTGAAATAACAGCATTGGTATCCGAAGGTCAATCAACAAACCTTATTTTTCCAGATGCCCCGGTCTGAGAAGAGTATATCGTAAGTGTCGGGGTGGTTCTTTTGGTAACTTTAAAAGAGGTATATTTATGAGGGTTTCCAGGGTTTCTTGCATTGAGTATCATTTCAGCTCCGTTCTCAGTTGCAGTGCCTGGGTTGGTTTCGGTATCATAACTTTTTTCATAATACCTCTGAGCCATATTCAGTTCTTCCCAAGGGTTTCTATATTGAAAATTATTTGCTTTGCTTCCTCTTTCTACTTGTACTTGTGCAACATCAATAGTGAAAGTTTCATTATTTGGATTTACAAGAACGAGGTTGAGAAAACTATTTGGACCAAGAGTTTTTCATGAGATACTAGGAATAGTAAGAGTATGAGTAAATTTTTGCCGAGAAGTTGTAAGAGAATGATTAATCGTTCCAGCAACTACAAAAGAGCTTCATCCATCTCAGAAATCTTGTTGGAATTCAGAACGAAAGGTTCTTGAAGAGTCAGCTTTTGCATAAAAAGAGAGTGTAACAGTCTGTCAGGCAAGAGTTCTTACGTCTTCAATATAGTGTAATAATCAAGTATTATCATCAGCAGAAGTCGAATTAATTCTCATGTAGTAAGTAGGCTCAAAAGGTACTGAAGTTTGTCCTACGGAGAAACTTTGTCTTGAAAAGGTAGCAGTAGCACCAGAAGTCCATCACCTCCATCTATCAGCCGTATAGTTTCCATTTGTTTGAGTGAAACTTGTCCCTCTCTGCCAGATATCGAAGTTTCCGTTAATAACATAGTTTTTAGTAGCTCCACCTCATCAGGTATTTGTATCTACATATCCTTTCGAAGCTACTTCTCATGAAGCAGTAGGAGAAGGAACAATAGGAGAGACCGAGAAAGTTTTTATTCCGGTAATAGTTTCAGCTACATCTCAAGTTTTCTTAACGACTCCATCAATAAGAGAGTTCCATATAGTATGAGTAAGAGATTCTCAGTCATTTGCATTTTCTACTCATTGCCAACCAGAAAATCAGTATACAGCTGAAAATACAAAAAACACAGATAAGAGCCCTAAAGAGATATTTCTTAGTACTGTGCTTTTCATGGTTCACCTTTTTATGAAATATAATATATGAACTGAATATTTTTATGTTGAATAATTATTTGAGAAGTTTATCAATAATTGCCTCAAATGCGCTTGTTGGGTATGCTCAAGAAATTACTTCGTATTCTCCAGTAGTATTGTTTATAAGTATATTTCCAGGAGTTCCAGTAATTCAGAAGAGGCTTGCTCCCGTTTCCATTTGCTTTGTTACTTTGTCTTCATATTTATCAGACTTTAAACATTCTTTTATCGTATCTTCATCTGCTCAGAGTTTTACTGCTTCATCTATGAGAAAGCTTTTCTTTGAATTTTCTTCAGCAAAAGATCTTTCTATTAATTGATAAAAAGCATCACTTCAGTGAGTTTCTCATAAACATTCAGCTATTTGTGCTCAAGGAAGAGCATTATTATGAAATTGAAGAGGGAAATGGTTAAATACTATGTTGAGTTTATTTCCATATTTTTCTGTAAGATCTTCAGGTGTTCCAGCATTATGGAGCTTTGCACAGTAAGGACATTCTAAATCACTGTACTCTAACCAAGTTATTTCAGCATCAGCATTTCATTTTACATAAGAGCTTTCTTTAATTTCGGCAAGTTTTTCCTTATCAAGAATAGTAAATCATCTATCACTTCTTTCTATAAAAGGATTAAAAGATGCTCAGATTTGGAGAGAATACTCTTTTGAAGGAATTTCTGTAAGGTATGTATTAATGTTTGAATCTATATTGTTAGCGTTAAATATAATAGCTGGAAGCGTATTTATATTATTTTCTTTTAAATATTCTTCTATACCTTCATCAGAAAAATCCTTTGTTTCTACCTCTATTGCAGAGAGAGAAGGAATGAGTTTTAATTGAGAGAGAATTTGGTCAGTTTGACACTCGCTACACCTTTTGTCATCTATTACCTTTATTTTTATATTTTTAGCAGCAGTAGGTGTGTTAGAATTATTTGTTGTATTGTTATAGTTTTTACCGAGAAAGAATCATAGCACAGCTATTATTACTAAAAGAATTATTACTATAGTAACCAATACATTATTTTGTTCTTTTTGCTTGTTCATGGGGGTGTTTATATGTAATTAAAATATTTTCGCACCACTATTTTATTATCTTTATGCCTTTTGTAAAGGCTGGACTTGTATAAGACCTTGACTATTTATTTATTGATATAATAAAAAAGAGTTTCTTTATATAAAGAAACTCTTTTTGTTATTAGATATTTTTTAATTTCAAATATCTGTTCTTTTTGCTTTCTAAAGCTATTTTGTGAAGAGCAGTGTTTCTCTTCGAGATGTATTTATTTTCCATAAGTCACACATTATTTTAATAGTTACAGCTATTTTATCACAAAAAACGTCTTTATGCAAAAAATAACTACTTTTTAGGGGTATTATTTTGAAAGTCAATATCTTTAATTCATATCATATTAAGGGAGGCTATAATATCAGAAGTGAGGACCCATTTTCATATAGCCTCATTTGCTACTGTGGAAACTAGAAGGTTATTGTTTTCTTGTATTTTAAAATCAAGATAATTTGGATCTAATAATGCACTTTTGTCAGTCATAAATATTATTTTTGCGAAATCTTCTTTTTCAGTTTTGTTTAATCAATCAAATACTATTTTCGCTTTTTCAAAATCTTTGACTTCTCAGGTCTTCGGGTCTAGGATTCCTTCTTCGACGAGCTTTTCATATTTTTCGTCAAAGTCCTCATCCCAAATTTCTTTTGCTCCATACCCAATAGCGAGTGCTATTCATACCATCAAAGCAAGCTTTTTTCCTTTTATGTTTTTTATCCCATTTAAAGTTTTTTTCCCTACCTCTCTTCAGAAGTTTTTCCAGCTTCATTCTGCCTTGAATACCTGGCTTCCGCTTTTTAAAAAATTCGCGGTTCTTACTCATATATCAATAGGGGCTGTTATTGGTTTGACAATGAATTTTCAAATTTCTAATGTTGTTTTTCCAGAAAAACCATGCTCTCCGAAGATTTTTAATGCTGCAGCTGAATCAAGTCATAAAAAGATAGTTCCAAGTCAGGCTTCGGCTACATTTACCCATTGTACTTTTCCGTCTTTGTAGGCTCATCACAGGCTGAATATCATCATTCCTGGTCAAATGATCCTGGTTAAGAAAGGTGCAATTTTTATCATTGACTCCATAATAGATTCGTTCTCTTCTCTTGTTCCAATTGCAAGACCCATTACTGCGATTTCTGGGAGTCATCTACACATTGATCTGAGAAGGTCAGGCGCTTCTAGAGAAAGTCTTTTGAGTGCTTCAAGCTTTGTTATTACTCACTTTGCCGTCTTAGCTTCTAAGAGAACTCTTTCAGCATTTTTTCCTATTTTTAAAGCATGAAGTGTTTCTCATAGCTTTCCAGCTCCAAGTCTAATGATCTTGTTCTCTCATGCGATAATTTTTGACTGGTAGTTAGTAATACCATCAATATTTCTATAAAAATCTATCTGTCTTGCCCTTAAGTTTTTTACAAAATATCATTTAATAGAGTGTCCGATAGTAAATTTATTTGTTTTTATAATTTTCGATAAAGTACTTCTGATTTCATCGACACTTTCTAAGTGTTTTATCTCATCAATGCTGAATCAACTTTGTTTGAGAAGTTTTTTGATTTGGGCAACTTTTCCAGCCTCTGTTATTCCTTTTGTTTTATCTGCCTGTTCTAGAATTTTGATAATTTGATTGTTTCTACCTATAAGCTTTTGGTTTTTAAGTGCTCCATTAAGTGTATCCATTCCACCATTTCATCACAGCATTTTTTCTAATTTTTCAAAAGTTTTCATCTTTTTTGTTATGTCACTGGTACCACTAGCTTTGAGGAGTTCCCATTTGGTTACAGAGCTTGATGAGAGTCATTCGATAACTTGAGTACTAGCAAAAGATGCTATATGTCCAAGGAGTTCAAAGAGTATTCCTCATTTTCTGTAGAGGAGACCGAGAACTAAGATTCTTTCTTTTTCATTCATTCTTTCAAGGCTTCCTTTGAAATCTTCAAGGTCTATGCTATGTTTTAATCCAAGTCCAGCCAGTCCAAACATGAGCTTTGTTCATCATTCTACGATGTTGAATATAAATTTATCGGCAGTTACTACTCACTTTCCTAATAAACTCATAGTAAACCAGGTTGCTTCTACTGCTTCATCAAAGAGTCATACTGTAAGGTCTCAAAGAGTAATAGTTTCACCATTTTCTATTCTGGTATAGAACTGTAGAACATCTATTTTCTCAGCGGCTCATTTTTCTTGTATGAGCTTCTTGAGTTCGGCTCTTTTGTCTCCTTGGAGGTTAATCCCATATTCTTTACTGATACCATTTACTAACTGTGTTTCATATTTGAGTTTTACCGCTTCCCATACTTCTGGATCATTTTTGAGTTCTTCTCCTATTTTTGTATACTCTTCTTCAGTAAGTACGTATTGAATATCTCTGAGTTCAAGTTTCCCATTTTCATCAGATATTTCTTTGAGTTTACGTATATTTTCTCATGATATAAAATTTGGATCCTCAACCTTTTTTTCGAGTTTTTCTTTCAGCATAGGGTGTATTTTTCCAAATTTTTCTAGAATATCTGTTTTTATTTTTTCTGACACGTCTTTTTTTGTTTTCTGTATTTCTTCGCTTGTAAGCTTTTCTTTCACCTTATCTCAGAAACTAAAAAGATCTTTGATTCCTTTTCCTGCTCATGTAACAAAACCAAGAAGTCCTTCGAGAATCTTGAAAAGTACTCAAAGAACAGGGATGCTTTTCATGTTCTCCCAAGTATTAAATCACTCTGATAGGTCTTTTGCTTTTTCAACAACCTTTTTATTCGTAATTTTTACTGAATCAAGACCTTTTCTTAATTTCTTATTTGATTTTATTCCTGTCATTGCTTCTATAGCTTTTTCAAAGTCAGTGTCAGCTTTGTTTCAGCTTTCTTTGAGTTCTATGGTTCACTTGTCTTCTATTTCGTTAGATTTATCTATATCTTGAGCAACTTTTTCTACAGATGCTTGAGGCTTATTGTTTTCTATATTTCATCTTAGATTTTCAATTTGTAGCTTTGATAGTTCATTATTTGCAATTTTTTTTGCTTCGTTTCTTGATACAAAAATACCTCAGAATTCATCCACGACTTCTTTAGGTATTTTTATCTGAAATTTTTTCTCTGCTTTAGAGAGTTCTATGCGATCTTCAGCAGGGTTTCATTTTAATTTTTCGGGGCTTCCAGTAGTCATTACATTAAGTTAAACCTTATTTCTTTTATTATATCACATATATTGAGAATAAACAAAAAAACCGAACTTATTGTTGTTCGGTTTTTGCTTGTTTTGCTTTAAGTTTTTTTTCCATTTCTTTTATCATAGATTCCGGATATTCTTCAGCTTTCATATTTTTTATCATTTCTGATAGGATTTGTTCATCACTTTTGGTAAGTGATTCTCAGAGTTCGTAAGGGGTTTTTCAATTATATATATTTCACCATAAATTATCTATATATGATCTAGTAAAGTCTCTTGGCTCAAATCATTTTATTTTTCAATATACAGTATTTACTAATGGTTCTGATGCGAGAGTCCAAAGTCAAACAGTAGCAAGTTGAGCACCGTTTATAGGGATATTTAGTAAATGTTCTTTGTCCATAATGCTTTCATCCTTTCCTAGAGTAAGTCATTCATGTATACTCGATGCAACAAGACCTCATACGATTCTTTCTTTCCATCACATGCTTCTATGAAGCTTGAGAGGGTTTATTGCAGATGTAACTTGCCAAGCTGGTTTAAGCATTTTTGTTCATACTTGTTCTGCTCAGAATGCAGCGGCCCTAACTGGAGCCTTTAATGTTCCTGTAATGAATTTCCATCATTGATAATCACCCTTAACTTTATCTGCTACATTTTTTTCAAAGTCTTTTAAAAAGACGCTTTCTGGTCATAGTTTTGCCTTTCAAGAAGGGGTGAGTCCATTTTTTAACTTATTGTAAGTATATTTTCAGCTTTTTGTTATTGCTTCAGAAATTTTTCACAGTATTTCAAGGCTTTTTCTAGACTTTACTTCATTATTAGCTTTTGATTTGTCAGTATTTTCACTTTGAGCTTCTTTTTTTACACCTTTTTCTGCTTTATTTAGTTTGTTAATTTTTCTTCTTAAGTCTTTTTTTAATTGAGAGAGTCGAGCTATCTCATTATTCATATGTATTTTTATATTTTGTGCTGCATTGTTTCCAAGTTTCTTTGGAAGCTTTGATCTATCAACATTATTTATTCTTAAAGTTTGTTTATGGGTTTTAATGTTTTCTTCGGCCATTAAGATTCTATTTTCTAAGTCACTTATTTTTTCAGCATTTGTTTTTGGCATTAGTCAATTGTTTTCTTTTGTAAGTATTTCTTTTCTTTTTTCAAGGCCATCTATTTTTTTATCAAATGATTTTGTAGATTTCTTATTTTTCTTTGCATGTTCTTTTGCAATCTTTGTTGTTTCTATTTGCTGATTAATTCTATGTATTTTAAAGGTGTTATCATCAATAGCTCTAGTTTTTTCTATACCATATATATTTTTTCCAGCATTTTCCTGAAACCTTTTTTGTATTATTTTTTCTATATCAGAAGTTTTTCATTGATGAATAGCTGTTTCTCTTAAACTTAAACCTTTATTACTTGTTATTTTATCAGCAATTGCATTGAGTTTTTTATCAGAAACTGTATTGTTTTTGGTAAAATTATCAAACTCCTTATCTGATATAGTTTCTTTCACTGCTTTTTTCTCTGCTTTTGCTTTTTTTAGATCAAGGTTGTTTGCGTGTTCTTTTTTAGTGATTAAGTTTTCACTCTTTACTGTACTTGTTTTTCAAGTTTCTTTTTTTATAAATTTTCCTTCAGGTGTTTTAATATATACCACTCAAGTATCTTTATGGACAAACTCTTTGCTTCCAATCTTGTTTTTGACTTTTTCGATTTGTTTTCATCAAAAATCTATACTATTTTCTCCTAGTTTTTTTACTTTTTTTAACCCAATATCATATGATTTTTTTGCTCTTTTTATTTCATTATTAAGTCCATCTATAATTTTCTTTGCTCAAGGTTTGTCTCATAATTTTGCCAAGATACTTGCCTTTTTTTGTCATTCAGAAACATTTTTTGCTAATTTTTTCCTTACCTCAGAAAACCCTTGCTTTCACCTAAGTGTAATAGGTAGTAATGCCCAAACAAGATTATTTACTATCGCATCTCAAAGTTCTATGTCCATTTCATAAGCCCATCATCTAGTCATATCTGTAGATACTCATATGGCAACGTCCCCCGTTGCTTCAACTCATACAGCCATAGCTCATCTTCAAGATAATAATTTACTTCCTCATTGGATCATTCTTGCTCACTTAAAAAGTGCTCATCATGCTCAAAACATTGCAGTGTTAATTGCAAGTTCTGTTCATCATTTTCTCCAATCCTCTCAGAAATAATTATCTCAGTGGTTTACCATCATTCAGAGAGTGCTGACAACTCATCATGCTACTGCTCAAGCAGATCAGGTAACGAGTGCTCATGCTCATGTCCAAGCTCCAAGTCAAAGGCCAACTCAAAAACCTGTTCCTATTCAGGCTCAAATAGCGGCAAAATCCCACCCCATAACATCAAATTTATCAACATTGGAATTTTTTACATTTCCCCACCCTACTCAGTTTACATCAAGGAGTAAGTCAAGAGCATCTTTTTGAACCTGAGAAAGTCAATCTCTTTTATTCTCATTAATGAACTCTAAATGCTTTTCTAAACTATCCTCATACTTATTTATTAACTGTTCTCAATTTTCTTTTGTGACATCTTTTACAACTTTGCTGCTAAAAATATTGCTTTCACTTTCTCACTCGTTGATTTTAGTTATTATATATGTTCCAATTCATGTTCATTTAAAACTACTGATTATGTCTCACATTTCAGGAGCTTTTGGAACTGGGTCAACTCAGTCTATATTTCATAATACATCAAAAGCAAGAGTATTTGATAGTTGGTAATTTGTAAAGTTACTATTTTCTATACTTCATTCATCAGCATAGTATTTTGCTAGGTATAATTTTATACTATTGATTTTATTTTGTATTTCAGGAGAAGAGTATTTTTGAGCTTCAACGTTTTTTATGAGAATAATAAGTGCATTATAGTTTGTATCTAATAAATCTTTATTACTTATTTTTTCAGAGGAGGTTTGAGTATCCAATAGGGTATCGATTCTTTTTATGGTGTCTTTGAAAGAATTGAAGAGAGTATCTATATCTTTAGATTCTATTTTCTCTATATTTTCACTAGCAAGTTCAGTTGTACTTTGAGTTGATATACTTTGATTTATTTCTTTTTTTCAACCTAAATCACTAATCTTAGATTCTACAGATTCTTCAAACCAATCATATTGATCCTTGATTTTAGATTGGTTTCCTGTTCTTTTGATGTTATGATTTTTATATATTTCTTCATCAAATAAATGTTCATCGTTTGGTTCTTTGGAAACAACTTCTTTGTCTTTAGAAATTACTTTACTTTTACCTGCTTTTTTTTCTTTCTTCATCTCAAACCCTTTGATAACATTACCAATAAGAACTTTTTTTCCTCAGTCCTTAGGCTCCTTATACACTTCCTTTCCAATAATTTTTATCGTATCTCCAATATCGATTTCATCAGCATTTCAAACCCACTTTCCGTTCTTTTTTTCAGTAAGCCAGTTTATTTTATGTTCACTTGAGGTGATGTCATTAATTTCAAAAAGAGTATCTCCGTCAACTACCTTTAACCCACTATGGAGGTTACGTATAACTTGCATGTCTACTTTGAGGTCTTTTAAATCTTCTTTCGTTTTATTTTTTATTTGTTTCTCTATTTGTTTTAGAGACTGTTCTTGCTCTCTCGACTTATCAAATGATTCAAAGTTTCACATAATATAATATGTATTATTAATAAATTCCTTATTATTTTACCATATATAAAATACAAAGGTCAAAAAATACAAATTGACAAATTGTATAAAATAATTATAAAAACCCATTGTTTTCTACTTGCAAAAACTTTAAAAGATTATAAACTAATTCTGTTATAAAATAATACCCACCAAAGACTATATGTTCACACGCATACTCAAATATTCACTTAAAAATATACTCAGAAATAAGTTTCTGAGTTTGTCTTCAGTAGTAGTACTTACACTTTTGATGTATTTTATCAATATACTCTTTGTTCTTCATGATGTAAGTTTTAAATTAATAGATAGTATAAATTCAAAACTCACTATTTCTTTATACCTAGATGACAAGTATGATAAAAATACAGTTGAGGTAATTGATCTACTGGAAGATATAAAAAATATTGAAGGAGGGATAGTAGCAAAATATAAAACAAAAGAAGAAATTTTAGATGAAATGAGGATAAAAGAGCCCGATTTAGCGAAAATACTTGAGAGAACCAACCCACTTCCAAATACGATAGTGCTATCAGAGATATGATTAGAGCAATATAAGGAACTTAACAGTACTATAGAGAATAAACTATTTGTTCTTTCACAAGAAGAATCTGACATAGAACATTTTTCAAATTATACTGCACAGTATAAAAAAATTGAACAAGTTACGACTATTTTACATATTTTACAGCTAGGGCTCTATATCATTATAGCTGTTTTCCTTATATCTATATCAGTTATCACCTATTCTATTATTTGAAATTTTATTTACTACTATAGAGATGAAATATATATAACGAGGCTTGTTTGAGGGAGTAAGGTGTTTATATATGGACCTTTTGTATTACAAGGAGCCATATATTCATTTATATCATTTTTATTGAGTCTTATTGTGTTTGTGTTTTTGGTACAAAATGTAAATGCAGCTTTTAGCGAATTATATTTTCTTCATATTGAATATAAGCTGTTATTTTTAGAAATGATTACCTTTATTTTTATGTGATGAGTAAGTGGATTTTTCTCATCAAGAAAGTATTTAAAGTAGAGAAACTTTTACATAATTTATTTTTGTGTTATAAGGGATAGAAAAAAAGCAGAAAAAAATTTGCATATCTTTATTTTTTTCATATAATCCCCAAGCATTATAGAATGGGGGCATAGCTCAGCTGGTTAGAGCGCCTGCCTGTCACGCAGGAGGTCGCGGGTTCGAGTCCCGTTGCTCCCGCCATTTATTATTGCACTATTGGTGGTTCTCTTTTTATGGTTTTAAAGCCTATACGAGGGGCCTTAGCTCAGTTGGCTAGAGCGCCTGCCTTGCACGCAGGAGGTCAGGAGTTCGACTCTCCTAG
>Ga0228670_1000982_pt1 | contig 13671 bp, 8 predicted proteins | sample 85DmetaG_FD_182785 | JGI IMG/M metagenome (GOLD analysis project Ga0228670, IMG submission 182785) | Seawater microbial communities from Monterey Bay, California, United States - 85D | ecosystem: Environmental > Aquatic > Marine > Coastal | place: USA: California | collected 2016-10-13
AATTATATATTTTTTAATAGTATAATACTATTATCTATTAATATTATTATTATTTATTAATATTATTATTTATTAATATTATTATTTATTAATATTATTAATATTATTAATATAAATTTATATGAATATAAAAAATAAAAATAAAAACAAAAATAAAAATAAAAACATATTAATTTATTTAATGTTATCTGTTTTAATATTATGAGCTATTTTTAATATTATTAGCTACTTTGAGATTGTTTTGCTTTTTGATGTTTTTCATCTTGTTTTTTTTTATTGACATCAAAACAATTTTTAGATGTATTAGGAAGTTTTATATATGCTTCATTAAATAAATTATGAGTAGAGTGCGTTCGTAAATTGTCTAAAATAATACATTGTGTAGTTTCTAAACTAATATTTCCTATTTCTTCAATCATTTTTTTAACATTATTATCATTTGAACTGAGTTTTTTTAGTAATGTTTCATCTTTATCATTTTTTCTATAAGTTTTATCATTTAATCTACTTATAATATCTAATATTTCTTCGCGTGAAAGTGTTGATGTTTTTATTAATCCTTTCACTTGAGGATTATCAGATAATAATTTAGCAAGTTCTTTTGTAGTATCTTTCAAATTTATTTTCTCTTTTTCTGATTCAACAATATTATTTACTAATGTATATTCAGTAGTAATTTTATTATATTTTTTAATACTTGAAGGTGCTAATTTCTTTTCTATTAATTTTAATTCTATTTGACTTTGGGCCAATCCATTTATATTATTTGATATACTATTATATTTATCTGTTTTTAAATTATTTTTAATTATTTCTATCATTTTAGCAATGCTATTAACTATATTTTTTTTATTTATTTCAATATTAGTAATACCTTCTGTATCTTTTAAAAATGTAGCTAATAATGGTTTTGTGCCTTCTTGTTCTGCTTCATCTAAATCTTTTGAAGAAGAATTTGAAGAAGAATTTGAAGAAGAATTTGAAGAAGATGAATTAGAACCTGTTTTTATCGAGTCTTCATCTTCTATTCTTATTATATCAATGTATATAGGATAATGATTACTTATTCCCCCACTTGGTATAATTATATTATTATTCATTATTTTATATAATTTTGTAAATTCTTCAGAAACATAACATAAATCATATTCATTGCCAGTAATAAATGTAGAGTCATTTATACTTTTTCCTATTTTTTTAAACTTATCAGTTTCAAATTGTTTAAAAGCATCTGGGTGTGTTTTAGGACTACAATTAAAATTACCCATAATTACACATTCTTCTTGATTACGTTGTGAATGTATCATTACTTTATCTATTAAAGCTCCGATCTTTTCTTTGTGATTTGATAACACATTACCTGATTTATCACTATCAGATTTAAAATTTATAAAGTATAATCCTATTTTTTTAGAATCAATATTATATTCACTATATAATATTTTCTCATTAAATAATTTATCAAGATTAACTTTATCTTTTATTTCTAAAATGTCAGGCTTTTCTATTTTATTATTATAATATAAACCTTTACCTAAAAATATATTTTCTTTTAAAATTTTATTATCATAATTATCATTATGTAATATATATTTATCTAATTTTAATTTATTGGCAATCATTGATTGAATAGAACTATTTTTTACTTCTAAATTATGTGCGTCATTATCACCTCCATATTGTATTTGTTTTATATCATTATTGTAAATAAAAAAACCTCCACTTGAACTTCTTCTTGATTTTTTACGTTGTTTTCTTTCAAGAAAAGTTCTTTGTTCATCATCATTATGTAATGTATAATCTAATAAACATAAAGCATTAATATTACTATCATCATTAATTTTATGAATATAATCAATAGCATAAGAAGGATTAGTATAAATATCATTATTACTTAATTTATCATCTATAATACACCATCTATTTATATTAAATGTCATAATTCTATGTATCTTATCCTTATCTTTTTTTTCTATTGGTTTGTCTATTATTTTAGCTTTATTTATAAAAATTGGTTTATTACTATGATTATTTATATTATCTTTATAACCTATTGGATTATCGTAATAATATCTTTTTTCAGTTCTTTCTTTTGGTTCTTTGGAGGAGTATATTTTATCATCATCATCAATTTGAGATTCATTTATTTTAATCTCATCATCTATATATGATTCATATAAATCTTTATATTCTTCCATAAACTTTTTTCTATGTTCTTTTGTAAATTGACTTAATATTACATTAGTAGCTTCTATTTTGTCTTTTTCTAAGTCTACTTTACTTAAATCTTTAGATGTAGATTTTTGTATTTTATTTATAAATTCTGAAAATGAATCTTTTTTTAAATTATCATCCGTTTTTTTATCAGCATCTTCACAAGATAACCACATAAATACATATTTACTAATTTTATTATCACTATTTTTATCAATTGTTAATTTATCAGTTATATCATTATCTTCATCATATAATATTAAATATAAGTGTTCTGTTTCATGTCTTACAATAGAACTTAATTGTGATTTATGTAAATATGACGTACATTCCTTAACATTTTTATGCGTAGGCTTGTTAAACAATAAATCATTATAAACACTTATAAGTAAATAAGGATATATATTAAATTTAAAAAATCTTTTACCTTCTTTATTCTTTATTTGTCCTTGATTAATAGGGAATCGTGTGTTATTTTGATAAAAATAATGATTAGGATTAGTAAAATTCCTATTAACACCGCAATATATACAACCAATATCATAATCTATTGGTGCTGGTAGTAGTGGTGGTGGTGGTGGTGGTGGTGTTATATATGCTATTTTAGTATCATCTCCGGTGAAAATATATTGATCGTTATTACCAATTTTAATTTTTCCAATCCAACTATCTTGAGCAACTGGGTTATTACTATTTTTACCAACAATACTTTCTTTTAATGCTCTTACAATTTTTTTCTTTTTTTCTTCTGTAAGATCAATATCCGTAGAAACATCATAACCATTAGGTAATAATTTCTCTAATAAAAAATTTTCAATAGCTGTTGTAATTTTACCATCAATAGTATTACTACAAAAAAAATCATCGTGTTCATTTTTAATTGTGTCATTACTAAAAATATGATGATTTGATTCATTTATATTGTTTGGTATTTCATCTTTTTCATCTTTTTTATTTTTGTTAGTTAAAATATTTGTTTCTTCTAGTCGGTCTTGAATAAATTTTACTAAATTATTATAATTATCTTTAATACTTCTAAAATACTTATTTTGTTTAATTTTTATAGTTATAGTTTTAGTGTTAAATTTTTCTTCATTAAAATATACTGAATAAAATTTATAAGTATTACTTTTTTATGTTCTATGATGAGTATCTTTATAAATTACATAACTATCTTCATAATGATTATGTAAAAAATCCTTATCAAAAAAATCTTTACTTTTTCCCCATATATTATCAGTTAAAGTAACATTATATTTAGATTTATATTTGTTTATATCATTTTCCCACTTTTTATCATATCCAGCAAATATTTTAAATTTATCAAAAATATCTTCTTTTTTATCATTTAAACTATAATATAAATTTTTAATACTTTCTTTTTTACCAGAACCAATATTAAAATAGTTATCATTATCGTCAATATTTCTAAAATAATTTTCAATTAGCATTCTGGTTTGTTCGAAAAAAGTTTCTAATTTTATTATATATCTTTCTTTTGTGTATTCAATAATAAAGTCTTTATAATTATCATCTAATTCTTTATATTCTTTTTTTATATTTGAAGAAGGAGGTTTATTTATTTTTATATATAAATCAACTATTTTAATAAACCATAATATAATATCTTTATCAGACGTATCAAGATTTAAATCTTTTTCTACAATAGAAAAATCTATAGCATCAGTTCTATTTTTAATATAATATAAAAAAAATAAATAGATATTAAAATAAATTTGAATCATTTTTAAAAAATCTTCACTATTTTCTTTATAAATATGAGAGTCTTTATTGGTATCTTTTAAATCGTCATTTACTCTTTTTAATATTTTATCAAGGTCTTTATAATCACTATCTAATAATTTATCTATAGTATCAATATCTTTTAATTCACTTGAACGAGCACCACCTTCAAGCTTTTTAGCTATATAATTATTTTCAATCTCTTTTTTATCAATAACTAAATGATTTTTAAGATTATTTATATTGTTTTCAATAATTTTAAAAGCTGCTTCTGAGTAAGAAGTTATATTAGTTATATCTTCAATCTCATTTTCTTGTATTAACGCAATTTTAATTTTTTTCATTAATTCTTTTACATTTTCTAATATTTTTTCATTTGAAGCAAATATTTCTAAAAGTTTGTTTATTGAATTTAATTGATTTGTTTTATTAATAGTTTTATAAATAATATTTAATTCTCTTTTAATCAATTCAACATATTCATTTAATTTGTTAAATTGTTGATTAAGATAATTAATTCTATTATCTATATCAATTATATTTTCATAAATATTTTTATATTTTGTTTCCCAATCATTTAAATCTGAGTTATATTTGGATGTCAATAGTTTATCATATAATTCACTATATGTTTTCGATTTATCTAATGTTGTATCTTTATTTTCTACACCTTTATTTAATTCTTCTAATTTTTCTTTTCCATAAGAAATAACATAGTCAATATCTTCTTTATTTTTTTCATAATGTATCTTTAATTTTTTATCTTTTTTATCTAATTTTTTTCCATCAGCAATCTCAACATATTTATCTTTAATTTCTTTTTGTTCTGTATAAAAATTATTAATTTTAGCCCGTTTTTTAAATATTTTTGCAAATGTTTCTTTTTCTTTATTAAAAACTTTTATAAATTCTTTATGTTTTTTTGTTTCTTCTTTAATCTCTTTATCTAATTGTTTAATTTCTTTATCAGCACTTATATAATTTATTTTTATCATTTCTAAATTTTGTTGAAAATTACTTGTTTTAAAAGTATGTTCTTTATCCATATTATTTTTTATAAAACTAATAATTATTTCTCTTCTTTTTGACCTAAGTTTATCATTAATAGAATCCGCTTTTTTATCACCTAAACGCTTAAATGTTTTAACTTCAGCTTCATAAGAATCACTAAATTCATTTAATCTCATTTCATATTTTCCAAGTTTTTTTATTATTTTTTTTACTTTTTTCATTTTACCTTCAAATTTCCAACCAGTAATATATCCACCATCTTGTGTATATATATTATACATTCCATATTTATTTAATCTTTCAAGTGTTCTTAAAGGTAATGATGTTCTTGTTTTTTTATTAATAATATCATTTTTTCTTACATATCGACCACCTTCATAAACTAATTTATTATTATTTTTTGATGTTAAAAAAGAATTGTTACTTAATGTATTATTATGATTATTATTATTACGTCTATTTTTTGTATATTTCATTATTTATAAAATAATTTTTATAATTTATAATAATTACTTATATTATATTTATAATTATTACTTATATTATATTTTAATATTTATAATAATATAATTATTCTTATTTAAAATATACTTATATATATTTTATAGTAAAAATATTATAATTATAATTTAATATAAAAATTGAAAAATAAATATATAAAATATATTACAATATAAAAACAAACTATTAATGATAATTATAACTATTAATTATTAATGATAAATAGTTGATATAAATAATTTAATAATTTAATAATTTAATAATTTAATAATTTAATAATTTATAAAATAATTTATAAACTAAACTAATATAATTTAATTTAATAATTTATAAAAATGGCTTTAACATTAACTGGTAATATATTATCAAAAATATCTTTTTGTGATAAACAATGTAGTAATGTAAATGATAATAAAATTAAATCACAAATTATTCAAACTATTGATAGTAAATATGGTATTCAAATTGTAACACGTGATTATAATATGATTAATCCAAATATTTTGCGTAATGTATCGTATCATCAACATATTTTAACCCCTTATACTCACGGTAATCCTTATATGTTATATTTGACTAAAATTGACAATATTAATTGTGCTTTATTTATTGATAAAAAATTAAAAGATGGTTATACGTATCCTAAAATTCATTGTGTTAAATATAGATTTAGTGATGAATTGTATGAAAAAGATACTATCTTTACAGGTGAATTAGTTCGTGATAATGAGCGACGTTGGTTTTTCTTAATTGATAATTTGCTTCTTTATAAAGGTATGAAAACAAATGAAAAAAATATTTTAAGTAAATTTGAATTAATTAATACTATTATGGAAAATGAATATACACAAGATAAATATTTGGAAATATGCCCTTTATTTATAAAAAAATTATTCCTTTATAAAGATATTAAAAAAATGGTAACTGAATTTATGCCAAATTTATCTTATATGTGTAAAGGTATTGTCTTTTATACATTAAATAATAAACATACTAATTATGTTTATATGATACCGCGAGATTCTCAAATACCTATTAAAAGTAGTAATGAAATTGATGATATCGTTCAAGACAAATATTCTGATTTATGGAATAAAAAACATTCAATTAATAATGAAACATTTGAAAGACCTGATGCTATATTTGGTAAAAATGATTATAATAATAGTGATTATAATAATAGTGATAGTATTAATAATAGTGATAGTATTAATAGTAGTAATAATGGTAATGATAAAATAGATAAAAATTCTCAAAATAAAGACTATTTAAATGTAGTTAAAGAAACAGAAGATGAAGCTAAAACTAAAATGGTTGAAATTGAAAAAAATAATGTTGTCTTTAAAGTATTAAAAACAGATATGCCTGATATTTATAATCTTTATTGTAATGATAATAATTCAAATTTAATAAAGCATTCTATTGCTCTTATACCTAATATAAAAATTAGTCATCATTTGTATTATACATTTAATTCTAAACCTGATAATTTAGGTTTAATGATGGAATGTAAATTTTCTAAAGTATTTGAAAAATGGATTCCTATTAGATTTGTAAATAATGATATTTTTAATAAAACTATTATTGAAACAATTGAAAATAATCTAAAAGATAATGAATAATTATTTAGTTATAAATGTTTTGTATTTGTTATACTTTTTTGTATTTAGCGTCTTACACCATAAAGTCTATAAATATATTCAGCAAATGTCTTAAATTCTCCATATTTTTTTTTATCTTCTACATGATTATATGGATTTGAACCATATGAATTTATTGAATAATTTTTAGGCTTACCATTTACAATTATATTTAAAAGTTTAGTTTTATAAGGACGTTGATAAGGGTGTATATTAATACGCTTACCTGATTTTTTAATATCATCATCTAAATAATATTTATTTAAAACTTCATTTTTATAATTATTATTTGATAAGTATTCAAACGTCATATTACCATCATTTTCAAAATTAGTATTTTTTTCATTCATAAATGTATCTTTATATTGTTTATATAATATTAAACATAAACTTAATATTAATAAAATTAATAAACTATATTTAATTATATTTGAATTTATCATTTTAATTATATTTTTTTATTATATTAATTACATAGATTTTTATATTTTTTATTTTAATATTATTATTTTAAGTGTTATAAATTTTTTATTTTTTATATTTAATTACCTTATGAGCATCATATTTCATATCATCAAATTTTATACTAAATATTACATTTGTTCTACTTTTTGAATCATCAAATAAATCAATTCTTAATTTATTTCTATCAGGCATATCTGTTCTACCAAAAATTTCAACAAGAGAAATATCAATAGGGTCATCAAATTCATATTCCCACCATGAACCTCCACCAACACCTGTATTATCTTTATCTGTATAACATAAATAATTTGAAGACTGTACAATATTATTCCACTCTATTTGTTTACCATTTAAAGGTTTATTTTGTATAGCATCATATGCTTTTCTATTTAGATTTTCCCTAACTATTTTTATAGCATTTCGTGCTGGATATTGATTTTGATAATTTGAACTACTATAAGCATGGTTTTCATTTGTATTTAATACATTTTCATTAGGTCCATAAATAAATACACCAAAAATATTTAAATGTTCATTAAGTTGAGTTGTTATTCTTACTCTTGATGATTTTATTGATTTTAAAATTGCTTTATTCATTTCAATATCACTATCATTTCTATCTATTATATCTAATTGTGTTCCAAAACTTGATATAAAACTAAATCCTGTTTTATTTTCTATTTCATCATTACTTATACCAACATATGCAGGATCATATTTATAATTATCTTTATCTAAATCAATTGTTGAAAATTCAGGAATACTATCGGTAGGGTCTAAACCTATATAAAGATATGTATTATTTTCTACATTTTTTAATTTAAATGTTTTTGTATTATTATTTAGAACAATTTGCCATTGTTGTCTTTTATCTAATTTAGAAAGTTGTCTTTCTATAATACTTTTTAATGGTATATTTTTAATTACTTCTTCAAAATAAACTATATCAAGTACTCGTTCATCAACAGGTGCAGGTCTACTTGGCCCACCTCCCATATTATTATATATTAATATTTATGAATATATTATTAATATTTATGAATATATTATTAATATTTATGAATATATTATTAATATTTATGAATATATTATTTATTTTATTTAAACCCTTTAAGATTTAAAATGGGACAAATTTTAAATATTATTTATAAACTATAATTTATTAAGAATCCAATTATAAACATTTTTATTATTATCAATTAATTCAACTTCATCTTTTATTTTATTATAATCTAAATATTTATTATTATTATTATAAATTTTAATAGTTCCATCTTTATTATCTATAAATTTCCATTTTATATTATTATTATTTATAGTAGATAACATAGTATTATTATTATTATTAGTAATATTATTTTTTTTATTATTATCAATATAATAAGATTTTAGAATATTACAATAATTATCTTCTTTTTCATTAATATCTTTAATTTCAAATATTAATGCTTTTCCTTTATTTAATAATAATTTATTAGTTTTATTATCATATGAAATATATTTTCCATTTTTATTTGATATTAAAAATATATATTTATCTTTCGTATTTTGATTATTATTTTTTATTTTATTATCTTTAAATAATTCTTTATTATTGTTTATTTTATTATTGTTTATTTTATTATTGTTTATTTTATTATTGTTTTCTTTATTATCTTTAAATGATTCTTTATAATTAGAATTTATTTGTAATGCGTAATCATATTTATTTGTTTGTTTATTATATGTTAAAATATTAAATATATTTATATCTTCTCCTCCATAATGAATAATATAATATCTTTGACCTGTACCTTTATGAACTATCATTCCCTCAGGAACTAAATTTAAGAATGAAAATATACTATATTTAGGGTCTAATTTATATGGATGTCCTTGCCAACCTATCCCTAAATCACCAAACTCTTTTTCAACTTCTTTAGTAGATGGCGGTGGAGGTTTTTCAACTTTTGTAGATTTAAGACATTTATCTTTAATTTTATAAAAAGGTTGTTTACTATTATCAGTTCTAAAAAGATTATAACCATTTGTATTATTAGGATTTATTTTATCACTTGTATTAATAGCAAATTGCCAGTATCCCCAATTTTCCCAAACACCATCACCTGATTTATTTAATGGTTCAACACACTCTTTAGGAATACACTTTAAACCATCATAATTTATATTTCTATAGTATCTTTCCATTCTGTGTGATCTTACTATATTTCCCATGTCTATATAATCTTCAGGACATTTCATTTTATAACTACCAAACCACCAATCATGATCATGCCAAATTAAGGTATCATTGTAATTTATAGGATCTTTAACATCACCAGCAACTAATATTGTTTTAATATCAGGTCCATTATCTTGTGATTTCCATTTTAAATCACCAACTTCAGTATCGCCTGATTTTTGTGCGTCCCAAGTATCTCTAACAACAACGTCACCAACTGGATAATATGTTTCACCTCCATATTGTGCCGGTTTAGGTCTATACCAACTTGCGTCATAATATGCTCCTGAACCTTCATCAGAACCATTAAAATGATAATCATTTGTTTCTATAATCCTTAATCTTGGTGGTTTTTCTTCTGGATAATTATGTTTAGGAAATTTAGAGTTTTCATAAGTTAATGACGAACGGCATAATTCAGCTTTAAGTGGTCTAAAGTCACGGGTTATACCCCAATAATATATATCATATTTTTTTATTTCATCAAAAGGATTATTGCCTACCCATTCATAATTTTCATCTCCATATTTATCTTCAAACCATTTACCTTGTGGATTTGTAGCATTATAGATTAAATCAAACCATTCTTTCCATATACTTTTTAAATAATTAATTATATTTTCAATATTTTTATTTTCATTTGATAAATTAGCAATAATAACTTGATATTGACGACTACCTGCCATTTTTTGTATTTTTTCATTAAGATATGTACACGGAAATTTTTGTGTTTCTTCATTTAAAATATTCTTATTAGTTTCTATTTTATATAAATTATTAATATAATCATTAATAGATTTCATACAATATGCCTGTGAAGCTGTTATGCTACATTCACCTTTAATACCTTCACCTCCTGTTTCACCTTCTGGGCCACGTAATCCATAAGGCCCTGTTTTTCCTTTAATAACAGACCAAAAATAACCTAATGTAAAAATATTTATAAATGTACCCCATAATATTGTATATATTACCCATATTAAAATTCTTTGTGATATCCCTTCAGCATCTTTAGTTATATGTAATCCAAATAAAATATACACACAAAATAATATTATTGATAAAAATAACCAAAATACAATCATTTTATTATTATTATTTAATTTATTATTTAATTTATTATTTAATTTATTATTTAATTTATTATTTAATTTATTATTTAATTTATTATTTAATTAATTAATTAATTATTTAATTTATTTTATTTTTTTATAATTACTATTCAAATTAATTATACTTATGTTTATATATAAAAGAGAAAATAATTAAAAATATAAAAACATAATAAAAAATATAATTTATAAAAACATATAAAATTTATAGACCGTAATAATAAATTGTATTTAATTATAATAAATACTATAATTATTCCATCATAAATAAAGTATGTTCGATATTATTATTATCATTTTCATTAATTAATGTAAATATACCATTTTGATATTTTATATATTTTTTACTGTTATAATTTTGTATTCTACATTCATTTTTTTTATTACCAGTAAATATAATACTAAAAATTTGAGTTTCTATTAATTCGTCACATTCATTTTCTTTAATTCTATTATTTACAAAATTTAAACATTTATTATCATTTTTAATTAAATAAGCATTACTTATTGCATTAGGAATTAATTCACAATCTAATTTTTTTTTAGTAATAGTATGTTTTAAAATTGCTTGATTTTTTAATTTTAAATAAGGCATTATACTATATTTACTATCTTTTTGTTCTGATTTTAAGTAACCTTTACCAACACTATTGGCACTATTACTTGTATCTGGATTACCATTATCTATACCTATTGTAAAATTGGCATCATATTTATCAGGATTTAATTTATAAAAATGATTATTTTCATCATCTTCATGAATATAAGTTGTATTTATACCTTCTATTGCTCTAAACACATTATAAGCATTTGAATCAGTAGCATCTATTAAACTATTGTTTATATTTTGGTGATATCCTAATAATGAAACATGAGATGACATTCTTATACCTTGTGAACTCCATAAAATAGTTTGTGGTGATGGAAGTTTTTCAGTTATCTCTTTTGGAACACATCTTAATGGAGAATTTTCTCCTGTTGATGGCTTTAATTCGGTTGTTGTAATAATATGTCCTAATGCAATATATCCTTCAGGAGCAATTGGTCTCCATATCCAAAAAATATTACCTCTTTCACCTTTATTAGTCCATATTAATATATAATTTATTGGTGGTTTAACATCTCCTGAAACAATTATTGTTTTTCTATTAGGACCAGTAATAAAATTATTATGTATAACATATTCTCCTACTTTTCTTGATTTTCTATCACTATCACCTAATTTTTTTGGACCAATAATAATATCTCCAATTGGATAAAATACATTATTTTTATAAGTAAATTTTTTTGCTCTCCAAAAACTAATATCTTGAAAAGAACCTGAACCTTTGGCATCACCAATTTTATCATAGTAATCTGTTTTAGAAGTACGTATTATATATGTACTTGAATTATCACTTGGATTTACACCATCAATACTATAATAACATTTATCTATTATTTGTGGTCTATATTGTTTACCCATACCCCAATAAAAAACATCATATTTTTTTAATTCATCAAACGGATTTTCCTTTAACCACTCAAATTCAGTTTCTGCTCCAATATTTTGAAAATATTTAATACCTCCAGCATCATAAATTAAATCAAACCATACTTTCCAAACTGTTTTAATATAATTAATTAAATTTAAAGGTCCATTATAAGGTGCCAGTTGTTTAAATTCATCAGAAGCACACATTTGTCTTATTTTGCTTTTTATATATATATTATTTATTTTAATATCAACACCTTGATTTTTATCTTTTAATTCATTAATAATCATTTCATTTAAATTATTTTCACAAATACTATCACGACATTTTGGGTCACATAATCCAGTATCTCCTTTATCACCTCTATCACCATCTTCTCCTTTTCCACCCACAGGACCTTTTTTATCTTTTAAATTTAAATAATATTTAGACACTAATACAATATTTATAAATGTTATGATTGTAATAATATACAATATCCAAAACAAAACATATATAATAAATTCATCAATACCTTTACTAATTTCTAATCCAATACCTATCGCAATTATTATACCAATAACCGCAAAAAATAATATATATATTGTTTCCATTTTTTATTTATATATTATTTTATTTTTAATTATTTATCTATTATTACCTACTATATTTAATACTTATATTTTTTACATAAAAAAATAAAAATTATAATTAAAATAAATAAAAAATAAAAAAATTAATATATATAATTAAAAATTATGTATATATTATATATAATTAAAAATCGGTAGGATCCATACAAGAGTTTGAATCTTGTAAACATACATTTAATTTATCCATAAAATCTTTTTCTGTCATTTTTGTGCTATATGCTATTTTTTCTAACATATTTATTTGTTTATTAATAGGTATTGATTGTTCTAACATATCTTGATTATTATTACAATTTTCTAATGTAGGATTATCTAAACATTGATTAGAAATATCATACATTGTATTAGCAACATTTAATATTTTACCACGAGGATCTTCAAATTCACAAGATTCTGTAAAAGAACATTTACCAGGTAATCCTTTAACACCAGTTGGTCCCTTTTTCCCCATTTCACCAGGAATTCCAGGTTCATTTCTTAATTTAATATAATATACAATAGAAAGATATATATTTAATATTGACAATCCTAATAAACATATTATCATAAAATAAGCTATTTTATATTTTACCTCTGGAATCATAAATCCAATAGATATTAATATTAAAGCTATTATTAATAATATTAAAAAAGTGCTTAACTCCATTTTTTATTTAT
>Ga0228670_1000984_pt1 | contig 13660 bp, 8 predicted proteins | sample 85DmetaG_FD_182785 | JGI IMG/M metagenome (GOLD analysis project Ga0228670, IMG submission 182785) | Seawater microbial communities from Monterey Bay, California, United States - 85D | ecosystem: Environmental > Aquatic > Marine > Coastal | place: USA: California | collected 2016-10-13
AAAATTGAAAAGCTGTTTTTGGATACTTTTTTCAGCTCAAAAAAGTATCGAAAGAAATATAAAAAAACATTCAGAATGATAAAGTTATTTTCTTAACTCCCCATAATAATAAACATGACCCAGGAAATCTGTTAACTTATAGGTTAACACAGATTCTAAGGTGATTAAAAAAAGGGATATTCAAATGAATATCCCTTTTTTTAGTTTCAAAACTTAACTTACTTTAAAATACCTCTTGAAATAACAATTTTTTGTATCTCTGAAGTACCTTCATAAATCTGTGTTATTTTAGCATCTCTCATTAATCTTTCTACATGGTATTCTTTAACGAAACCATAACCACCATGAATCTGAACAGCCTCAACTGTTTGTTCCATCGCTACCTTAGATGCGTATAATTTTGCCATAGCTCCAGATTGATCGTAATTTCTTCCTGCATCTTTATCTGCAGCAGCTTTATATACTAACATTTTAGCAGCTTCAATTTCAGTAGCCATATCTGCTAATTTAAAAGCAATCGCTTGGTGTTGGTGAATCTCTTTACCAAAGGCTTTTCTTTCTTTAGAATATGCTAAAGCTAATTCTAAAGCTCCACCAGCAATACCTAATGCTTGAGAAGCTATTCCAATTCTACCTCCGGATAAAGCTTTCATCGCAAAAGTAAAACCAAAACCATCTTCCCCTATTCTATTTTCTTTAGGAACCTTTACATCATTGAATAATAAAGTATGAGTATCGCTTCCTCTGATACCCATTTTGTCTTCTTTTGCTCCAACAATAAAACCTTCCATTCCTCTTTCTACGATAAATGCGTTGATTCCTTTATGTTTAGCTTCAACATTCGTTTGAGCGATTACAATATAAGTAGAAGCTGAAGAACCATTTGTAATCCAGTTTTTAGTTCCGTTTAAGATATAGTGATCTCCCATGTCTACAGCTGTAGTTCTTTGAGAAGTTGCATCTGATCCAGCTTCAGGTTCAGATAAACAAAAAGCACCAATTTTTTCTCCTTTAGCTAAAGGAACCAAAAACTTTTGTTTTTGTTCTTCATTACAATATTTTTCTAATCCCCAGCAAACTAAAGAATTATTTACAGACATACAAACAGAGGTAGAGGCATCCACTTTAGAAATTTCTTCCATAGCTAAAACGTATGACATCGTATCCATTCCACTTCCTCCATACTCTGGACTAACCATCATCCCCATGAAACCTAACTCTGCTAACTGCTTAATCTCATCTGCTGGAAAACGTTGCTCGTTATCTCTTTCAATAACTCCAGGTTTTAAAACATTCTGAGCGAAATCTCTTGCAGCATCTCTAACTGCTATTTGTTCTTCTGTTAATTCAAAATTCATATTGTGTAACTTTAAAGTTATATTAATTTTACTTTTAGCAAAGTTAGCTGAATTAATTTAAATAAATATTGTTAAAATCTATTTTTAAAGGTGATAATGCGTATTTATCAAAGAATCTTCTTATTTTCAAACAATGATTAAACAAAACATTATAGGATTAATGTCAGGCACATCTCTTGATGGATTAGACATTGTATATGCTGAATTTACTTTCAGAGATAATCAAGAATTAATCAGCTTTAAAATTATTAACTCTGAAAGTTATCCCTATGAAAATAAGTTTATTCACGAATTAAAAAGATCTACTGAGCTAAATATTGTTGATTTTTTAAGACTAGATAAAAAAATAGGTTCTGTTTTCGGCAACTTTATTAATGATTTTATTTTAAAAAATAAGATTGAAAAAAAAGAAGTTCACGCAATTGCCTCTCATGGACAAACGACTTTTCATCAACCTGAAAATGGATTTACAAGTCAAATTGGATGTGGAGATACTATTGCAGTTGTCACTGGAATTCCAGTAATAAATGACTTCAGAACAAAAGATGTTATTTTAGGAGGACAAGGAGCTCCTCTTGTTCCAATAGGTGATTTTAACTTATTTAAAAATGAAGCTGATTCTTTCTTAAATCTAGGGGGAATTGCAAATATTAGTTTTAAATCTCATAATGAAGTAATCGCTTTTGATATTTGTCCAGCCAATCATCCCCTAAATAAAATAGTTGTTAGAGATTATTCTGATCTAAATAGAAACTATGATTAGGGTGGACAAATTGCTCGTTCAGGAAAAGTAGATGACTTTCTTTTAGAACAACTAAACAATCTAGCTTTTTACAAACAACCTTTTCCAAAATCTTTAGGGACAGAATGGTTAGAAGCTTACTTTTATAAGATTACGGATCAAGTTACTATTCCTTCTGAAGACCAACTCCGAACGATTGTTGAGCACGAAGCTATTCAAATAGCTACTATTTTAAACGACAATCAACTGAACTCTGTTTTCATTACTGGTGGTGGTGCATTGAATGATTTTATGATAGAGCGTTTAAAACATCACTACACCGGAACTGTTATTATTCCAGAAAAACAAATTATTGAATTTAAAGAAGCAATCGTTTTTGCATACTTAGGAGCTTTGTACCTTAATAAACAAACTAATATTTTAAAATCAGTTACTGGAGCATCTCGAGACTCAATTGGAGGGGTTTTACATTTACCTTAGTCTTTAGAATGGTAAATGTTTGATTTTTAATGGTAAATAAAGTAACAATGTACTTCCGCAGCAGCTCATTTCGTTTCAGCTACCCCCGTGCGGATTTAGCGAGCATGCCGTTCCGAGGTGAAATTAGGTCTCTTCCCTCGAGGGAAGATTAAGATGGGTGACTCTAATCACTGGAAACAAACAGTCAGCATTTTTTTAACCTCATTAGAAACGGCTAAGATTAAAGGTTTATCTTCTCTTTAACAATAAACTATACAACATCCTAAATCATAACAATTCCCAAACACTTTTATAGGATTCTATTGATTCGATGTAGTTTAATAATTTTTCATAAAATGGATCACTTCCAATTGTAGAACTATCTCCAATGATTATTAATTGCTCTTTAGCTCTTGTCATGGCAACATTCATTCTTCGGTAATCTTTCAAGAAGCCAATTACTCCTTCATTGTTGGAACGAACTAAAGAGATAATTACGGTATGTTTTTCTTGTCCTTGAAAACTATCGATTGTACTTACTTTAATACCATTTGGTAAAGAGTTTTTTGCTTTTTCAACTTGACTAGAATATGGTGAAATGAATGCTAAATCTTCTAAGTTAACCTTGTGGTGTTCAATTAATTTTATCGTGAAATCAATCTCTCCTTCGTTTAATAAACTTTTTCCACCCTCACCTTGCGCTTCTTCGTAACCTGCTCCAGCTGTATCGTAGAAAAGAATATTATTTGAATTTCCTTTTAAATTATCTCCTGTTTTTAATTCACCTTTGTAAAAATAATCACTAGAAAATGTTGCAATAGTACTTCTCATTCTATACTGAGTATCTAGAAAATAAATATTTTTGGTTTTTTGAAATCCTAATTCCAAAATGGATTTATCATAACCTAAATCAATCGCTTCCTGAGAAAAAACTAAAGGAGGTAACTGTAAATGATCTCCTGCTAAAACAAATTTATCAGCATGAGCAAAAAGCACCCAAGCTTGAGGTTCTAAACATTGACCAGCTTCATCAATAATTAAAGTATGAAACTTATGTTCTTTAGAAATGAAATCATTTAACCCTATTGGAGTTCCCAAAACTACATTTGCCTCTTTGTATAATTGATATTCAAAATGATTTCTCTCTTCTTTTATTTGCTTTCGAATGAGTTTCACTTCTTTATATAATAAATCACGTTGAACACGCTCTTCCTTTCCGAAATTACGTTTATATTGATTCGCCATTTTCCTTAATTCCTCAGCACGAATCTTTAATTTTTTAATCTCTTTTAATTGCTTACTATTTTGAAGCGCACCCTCCGCTGTGAAAGGGAAAATACGATCGTCAACTTTAGTCAAATTACCAACTCGTAAAACTTTCACATTCTGCTCAATCAGACCTTTAGCGACGTTATCAACTGCTGTATTTGTAGGTGCAGAAATAATGATTTTTTCGCCTAATTTAACCAACTGTTGAACAGCTTCGATTAGTGTTGTTGTTTTCCCTGTACCTGGAGGGCCATGAATTATGGTTAAATCAATATTATCTATAATTGCTCGAACAGCATTTTTCTGACTCGTATTAAGTTCTTCATTTTGAAAGTCAACTTCAACATCATTAGAGTGGCTAAGAAGATTATCCCAAACCTCATCTTTATGAAAATTTCTAAACACCTCATATAACTTTTCATTATCTTGAAGCTTTGAAACTGAATCCCTTAATACTTCATTAGTTCTATGGTCTGGACTTAATTTAACTCCTACTCCACTCTCTTCTAGCCAATCAGGAAAAGATGGAGCATAAAGTCTTACTTCTCCTTTTTTTCCAACTAAAGATAAAAGCATACCTCTAATCGGTTCCTCCCCTTCAATAAATAATTCAATTGATATACCATCCCTAAAATTACTGGTATCATTTGGAAATTGAATTGCAAATGAAAATTCAGGATAATCCGCATATCCAAAATACTTTCTCGTCACTTTGATAGGATGAATTATAAAACCTTCCGACTTAAGCGCTTTCACAGAAGTATTTTCATTAAAAGTATATTTCAAAGATTCTGCTTTCTCTTCTAAATTAATACACTTTAAAAGTTTTTGAATATGAAGGTGTTTTTCCATCTTAAATTGAATAAAAAAAGTAGCACCTTAAATAAGATGCTACTTTAAAAAATGAATTATAAAACTAAATTTATTTTATGTTCTTTTTGTCGTCAACTTCAACAGCTGCTAATTCTTCTGCTTTGTATTCTCCTGCATCTAATTTCTCTTTTAATTTCTTAAAAGTTTCGATCGTATAGTTTACATCTTCCATTGTATGAGCTGCAGTTGGAATTAATCTCAACATTATTACATCTTTAGGAACAACAGGGTAAATTACGATTGAACAGAATATGTTATAATTTTCTCTTAAATCAAAAGTTATGTTTGTAGCTTCTGCTAAAGAACCTCTCATGAAAACAGGAGTTACAACAGAATTTGTATCACCGATACTAAAACCTGCTTCTGTTAATCCTTTTTGAAGAGAAGAAGCTATTTTCCATAAATTATCTTTTAATTCTGGTTTAGTTCTTAATAACTCTAAACGTTTTCTAGCTCCAATTGTCAACGTCATTGGTAATGACTTCGCAAACATTTGAGAACGCATGTTGTATCTAAAAAATTCAACAATACTTTCTTCAGCACATAAAAAACCTCCAATAGAAGCCATTGCTTTTGCAAAAGTTCCAAAAAGAACATCAATTTCTCCTTGAACACCTTGCTCTTCACCACAACCTTGTCCTGTTTTTCCTAGAGTACCAAATCCATGTGCATCATCTACAAATAAACGGAAGTTATATTTTCCAGATTTTCTAAATTCAACGATTTCTTTTAGCTTTCCTTGATCTCCAGCCATACCGAAAACACCTTCTGTGATAACTAAAATACCACCACCAGTTTGTTCAACTAATCTAGAAGCATGTTTCATTTGTTTATCGAAGCTCTCCATATCGTTGTGCTTGAAAACAAAACGTTTTCCATTGTGCAAACGCATTCCATCTAAAATACAAGCATGAGATTCACTATCGTAAACAATAACATCGTTTCTATCCACTAAACAATCGATAGCAGAAACCATCCCTTGGTATCCAAAGTTTAGAAGAATTGAATCTTCTTTCCCCATGAATTCCGCAATTTCATTTTCTAACTTTTCATGTTCACTAGTTTGACCAGTCATCATCCTAGCTCCCATAGGGTAAGCCATACCATATTGTTCAGCAGCTTCTTTATCTGCTTTTCTTACTTCAGGGTGATTTGCAAGACCAAGATAATTGTTTATAGACCAAACTAAACACTCTTTCCCTCTAAAAATCATCTTATTTCCCAATTCCCCTTCTAACTTTGGGAAAGTGAAATATCCATGCACACCTTTTGAGTATTGTCCAATTGGACCTCTGTTTTTTCTGATTTTGTCAAATATGTCTTGAGCCATATTACCTTAGTTTTTTTATTAAAAAATAATGATTTATTTATTTGTTATAAATCAAATCGTTTGCAAATTTATGAAATTATAGAGGATTTATAACTATGTAACAAATAATTTATGAACCATTTAATGAACAAATAACCTACAGATTATCTTGTGATTATAAGAGTTGCTTCTTTTTAAATAAAAGATTAAACAATATTTTAATTATTTTTAAGGTTTATTGAAAGTATTTAAAACTCACAAATGAAGAATATTTTTCTTGTTGCATTATTAATTAATACTTTTTTTGTTTTAAGCCAAAAAGAAAAAGATTATCGTTATGTCCCTTTTTTTAAAAGTCTATCTATTCCTGGTCTTTCTAATCAATTAACAAAGGGCTACGATACTGATGAACAAAAAATCAGAGCTATCTATTCTTGGATTACCAACAATATAAAATACGATGTAGACCAATGGCTCGGTTTTAACACCCAACATTCTTCTGCTAGACATATTCTTTTAACAAGGAAAGGTTCTGCTCCTGATTTTAGCTTTCTATTTAACGAACTGTGCAGGTACGCTAGTATTCCTAGTGTGATAATTTCAGGATATCTTAAAAATGAATATACTGACTATGGACACAAGTACTTATCTGATGATCATTCTTGGAATGCGGTTTTCGTTAATAATGAATGGAGGCTATTTGACTCTTGCTTAGATGCCGGTAAAATAGAGTACTATAAGCGAACATTTGCAGGCTATTTTATTTATGGCTTTACTCTAGGAACAAGCGACAGACTTGTATACAAACCACATTTCAAAAGAGCAGTTACTTTAGATAACTTTTCTTTAGAAGGAGAAAAGTTCAAATTAAATCATGCTCCTGCAGATCCTTTATGGCAGCTAACAAAAGAAAACTACAGCCTTAAAGAATTTGAAAAAGATAGCTCTTACTTATTAAAATCAATACCGAATAATTCGAGTTTAGAAATCGATACAATGCTAAACGAGAAAAGATGGCTTTATTTTCAAAAAGATATAACTGACAAAGAAATTGCTCATGGTAACGCAGCTTTTAAATACAACCCTCTCAACAATTACAAAAAAGCTAAAAGCTTATTTTTGGAAGCTAAAAAACAAGTTAACGACTTAAATGAAGACGACTTAACAAAGAAAAAAGAAACCCCTAAAGAGATGATTAAAACCTCTAATTCAATTTTAAAGAATGGGGATGTTTTACTTGACTCAAATATTGTTAATCTAAAAGTTCAGAAAAAAGACTTAACAACAAAAAGTAAGGAAAAAAAAGAAATTTGTAAAAAGCAATATCGAATATTAATTAAATCCACCAATTACAAACAGAAAACAATCAACTCCGCTTCAGGATTGAGTCTCTCAGCACGGATCGCTATAAAAACAATTAGTCAAACAAACAAGTCATATAAACGAAAAATAACAAGGGATAAAAGATTTAAAAAATCACCATCAGCAGTTAAACCTGACTTAAAAGATTCTATTGAATACAAACATTTAAGTGATTCTTGCTATGCTTCAATTCAAAGTAATAAAGAAAATATTATTCGTAAAAACATCTTTTTAAGCCAACTTAAAGATTCAATCTTTTCCACTTTAGATTTAGTCAATCAGAATACAAAAAATAACATTGTCTCTCAAAAAAGTACTTGCGACTTAAGACTTCAATTTTTTGATGATTTAGATATTGAAATTAGAAACGTAAAAGACAGTATTTTACCTTTAAAATTATCTTTTGATTCTTTACTCATAGACAGTACATATAAGAATATACTAAATGCTTATTACAAACAATTTACAGAGCTGAAAAAAGACATTGGATACTTATATAAAGCACAAAGTAACTACATTAAATACATCACAAAATACAAAAAAGTAATTCCTTTAAATAAAAACCTTGATTCCATTTATGAAGAAAGTATAACATCTTACAAAGAGTTATCTATTCAATTTGAAAAAAAATTAAGTGATTACAAAAAAAGCTTTAAGTCATTGAAGAAGAAGTGTAAAACAATGGAAGAAAAAATAAAAGAAGAAAAACATCTTTTCACTAAAGAATGGTACATTGAGAATCAATTATCTTCGATACGAAACTACTTTATAAATAAATATTATAAAAGTCAAGTTGGTCGCTCTAAAAAACTAGGTAAAGATATCTCTAAACTTATTCGTCAAAATAACAAATTACAAAAACAATTCTAGCACTACGCAATCAAATTAGATGTTTTTAGTTTTGTTTTATTTAATCCGAGTCCAGTTATTTATTGGATGAGAAAAATTTATGTAAATTTGCAACTAAAAAAAATCAAATGGCTCTAAAATGTGGTATAGTTGGACTTCCTAATGTTGGGAAATCAACACTCTTTAATTGTTTATCAAACGCAAAAGCTCAATCTGCAAACTTTCCTTTTTGCACCATAGAACCAAACGTTGGTACTATATCAATCCCTGATTCACGTCTTGAAAAACTAGAGTCGATTGTAAATCCAGAAAGAGTTGTTCCTACAACAATGGAGATTGTAGATATTGCAGGATTAGTTAAAGGAGCTTCTAAAGGTGAAGGTTTAGGCAATCAATTCTTAGCTAACATTAGAGAAACAGATGCGATAATCCACGTGCTTCGTTGTTTTGATGATGACAATATTATTCATGTTGATGGTACCGTAGATCCAGTTAGTGATAAAGAAATTATCGATATTGAACTTCAACTAAAAGATTTAGAGTCCGTTGAAAAAAGAATCACTTCTTTAGCCAGAGGAATCAAAACAGGAGACAAAGAGATTTTAAAGGAAAATGAAATTTGTCTGAAAATAAAAGAAGCATTAGAAGAAGGTAAATCGATTAGAACATTAGAATTTGACGATAAAGAAAAAGAGATTATCTCTAAACTTCAACTAATTACAACAAAGCCAGTATTATACCTTTGTAATGTAGATGAATCCTCTGTTAAAACAGGTAATAAATATGTTGACCAAGTAAAAGAGGCTGTTAAAGATGAGAATGCAGAAGTACTAATCATTGGGGCAAAAATTGAAGCCGACATTACTGAACTAGAAACATACGATGAACGTCAAATGTTTTTAGATGAACTTGGTTTGGAAGAACCAGGAGTAAATCGTTTAATACGATCAGCTTATTCTTTATTAAATCTTGAAACTTACTTTACAGCTGGGGTTAAAGAGGTTAGAGCGTGGACGATCAAAAAAGGAATGACAGCACCTCAAGCTGCAAGTGTGATTCATACAGATTTTGAAAAAGGATTTATTAGAGCTGAAGTAATGAAATATGTAGACTTCACAACTCTTGGTTCTGAAAACGCCGTAAAAGATGCTGGTAAATTCAAAGTAGAAGGAAAAGAATATATAGTAGAAGATGGAGATATTTTACATTTCCGTTTTAATGTGTAAAATCTTTAAAAAAAGATATTAATATCTAGTAATTATGCTCAATGGTTGTTATCTTCAACCTTTGAGCATTTTTTTTATAAACTATAACTCATTTTATAAAAAACATTTAAATAATTTAGATTATGATTGAAGCAAACAACCCTCAATTGAAAAGTTGGGTAGAAGTTCCTAAAAACTCTGATTTTCCAATACAAAACTTACCTTTTGGTGTTTTCAAACAAGGAGACTCTTCTTCAAGAGTTGGAGTAAGAATTGGTGACCATGTTCTTGACTTAAAAGAAACATTTGAATTAGGTTATTTATCTCATTTAAAATTTGGATTAACAGACTTTGAAAATGAGTTCTTGAACCCAATGATGAAAAAGGGTAAATTAGCTGTAAGAGAATTAAGAAATAGAATATCTGACCTATTAAACAATGATAAATCAGAATTAAAAGAGAACTCTAATCACGTTGCTCAAGTTTTAATTCCTATAGATAAAATCGAGTTACAGTTACCGGTTCAAGTTGGTGACTATACAGACTTTTATTCTAGTAGAGAGCATGCTACAAATGTAGGAACAATGTTTAGAGACCCAAATAATGCATTGTTACCAAACTGGTTATGGATTCCTGTTGGATATCATGGAAGAGCAAGTTCAGTAATATTATCAGGACAAAATATTCATCGTCCAAAAGGACAAATTAAACCAAATCCAGAACAACCACCAATTTACGAAGCCTGTAGAATGTTGGATTTTGAATTAGAGACAGCTTTTATCACATTTGATGGTAAACCTTTAGGAGATTCTATCTCAACAGCTGAAGCAGAAGACTATATTTTTGGTATGTGTTTATTCAATGACTGGTCAGCAAGAGATATCCAATCCTGGGAATATGTCCCTTTAGGACCTTTCTTAGCGAAGAACTTTGCTTCATCAATCTCGGCTTGGATTGTCACTTTAGATGCTTTAGAGCCATTTAAAGTTGAAGGCCCAAAGCAAGATCCAAAAGTTTTAAGTTATTTAGAATTTGAAGGAAATAAATCGTACGATATTAATTTAGAAGTTGCCATCCAACCAGAAAATTCAGAAGAGACTCTAATTTGTGAGTCTAATTTTAAATATATGTATTGGAACATGGCGCAACAACTAACTCATCATACAGTTAATGGATGTAATGTTAGATGTGGAGATTTAATGGGGTCAGGAACAATATCAGGTCCAACTCCTAACTCCTATGGTTCTATGCTTGAGTTATCTTGGAAAGGAACAAAACCATTAAAAATGAACGATGGATCGGAACGAAAGTTTATAAAAGACCACGACACTGTGATTATGAGAGGATTCAGTTCTAAAGATGGAGTGAGAGTAGGGTTTGGTGAAGTATCTGCAAAAATACTTCCTGCAAAATAAATTTTATAATATTAAGATGAGTAAATCAATGGAAAACATTCCTGAAATAGACCTAGAAAAGGAACGTAAGGAAATTTTAAATGCTTTCAAAGGACTTTTAAGAACAACACAAAAACGTTCAAAAGAAGATACCAAGATGATTAGAAAAGCATTTGACGTTGCTGTTGATGCACATAAACACATGCGACGAAAATCGGGTGAACCATATATCTATCACCCGATTGCAGTTGCCAGAATAGTTAGTGAAGAGATGGGACTAGGAGCTACTTCTATCACCTGCGCTCTTCTTCATGACACTGTTGAGGACACCCATATAACCCTTGAAGACATTGAAGATTTATTTAACCCTAAGGTTAGGTTAATTATCGATGGGTTAACTAAGATTCCTGAAGTTTTTGATGAAAATGCATCAATTCAAGCAGAGAATTTCAGAAAAATGATTCTCACTATATCAGATGACATAAGAGTTGTACTAGTCAAACTAGCTGACCGTCTGCATAACATGAGAACACTTGGGAGTATGGCCCCTGATAAGCAATTAAAAATTGCGTCAGAAACTAAATTCCTTTATGCTCCTTTAGCACATCGTTTGGGATTACACTCAATAAAGGGAGAGTTGGAAGACCTTGCCTTATTGTATACAAATCCTGAAGTTTTTCATGAAATAGAAGATAAATTAAAATCAACTAAGGACGCTCGTAATCGTTTTATTAGACAATTCATTGCTCCAATAAGAGAAGCTCTTCAATTTGAAGGGTATGTTTTTGATATTAAAGCAAGAACGAAATCTATTTCTTCTATTCATCGAAAAATGCTTGCACAAGGTATTCCATTTGAAGAAGTATATGACATATTTGCGATTCGAGTAATTGTAGATACTCCTTTAGAGTTAGAGAAGCCAGATGCTTGGAGAATTTATAGTATTGTTACTGATTTTTATCAACCAAGTCCAGACAGGTTAAGAGATTGGATATCTACTCCTAGAGCGAATGGGTATGAATCACTTCATACTACAGTAATGTCTCAAGGTGGAAAGTGGGTTGAAGTACAAATCCGATCTAAGCGTATGGATGAAATCGCTGAAAAAGGATTAGCAGCACATTATAAATACAAAGAAAAAGAAAATAACAATAATACAAACGAAGACTCAAAGTTCGATAGATGGATAGGTGAGATTAGAAGCTTACTTGAAAACCCTGACATTGACGCGATGGATTTCGTTAATGATTTCAAGCTAAACTTATTTAGAGACGAAATTTATATTTTTACCCCAAAAGGAGACTTAAGAGTTTTACCAAACGGTTCTACCATTTTAGATTTTGCTTATGATTTACACACAGATGTTGGGAATCAATGCATTGGAGGAAAAGTTAATAACCGTCTTGTACCTTTAAGCTATCAGCTTCAAAGTGGAGACCAAATTGAGATTATCACTTCAGAAAAACAGAAACCGTCAACAGATTGGTTGATGATGGTTAATTCTGCAAGAGCTAAACAAAAGATCAAAAATGCTATTCATGATCAAAGAAAACAAATTGCTGAAGATGGTATTGAGATTTTAAAGCGTAAATTCAAGCAGTTTAATATTACCTACAATTCTGAAAATATTGCAATCATTGAAAGACTCTACAGTGTACCAAACCATACGGAGTTATTTTTTAGAATTGCTAAAAAGAAAATTACACTTAATAGGTTAAGAGACCTTGAAGTACACAATGGATTCATTAAAGTATCAAAACTTCCTAAAGATAAAAAAGAAGAAGATGTATACTCTAAAGTGGATCAAAAGAAAGATGTATTAGTTGTTGGAGAAGATTTTAAAAATATTCAATACTCTATCGGAACATGTTGTAACCCTATTCCAGGAGATCTAATCTTTGGTTTTATCACAACAAATGAAGGAGTGATCATTCATAGAAATAGCTGCCCTAATTCTGAGCAACTAATGTCAAAGATGGCTTACAGATTAGTTAAGGCAAAATGGAAAAATGAAGAACTAACCGAAAGGTTAGCTGCACTTAAGCTTCATGGAACAGACAGTTTAGGTATTGTAAATCGTCTTACTGAGATAATTTCCAATCAACAAAATGTTGGTATGAAGTTCATCTCTTTTGAAACCAACGATGGTTTATTTGAGGGAAGAATAAAAGTATTAGTTTATGACACTAAGCATTTAGAAGAATTAATGCGAAAATTTGAATTACTAGAAGGGGTTAGACGCGTTGAACGTTGGGACATTACCTCAGAACAATAAATAAAATAACAATAGAATAAAAAAAAGCTGCTTGCGCAGCTTTTTTTTAGGATCAAATACATTTTTATGGAGATAATCGTCATGACTTTGTAAAATGTTTTTCCACCTATCTTTTGGCTTGACCCAAAAGAAACAAAAGGTCAAGGCTGAACCAATAAAAATTGAAAACTACGAAATACTCCGTAGCTTCATCCAAACTCACAAACGCTGTAAACAACAACCAATTCTTGGATTGTTGACAGCTGGGTTCAAACATGGATTCATCTCAACTTCGTTACTTCTCTTCAAAAGCAGTGCTTTTTCTTCTACATTTTATTGCTTAGGCCGAAAAATGCTTCGATTATTATGTCTCGATAATATTTAATGTTTTCCTTTTTTTTATTTTAAAACCTGATTTACAGAAGTTTAAAATGTTAACATAAATTCAAATCAGTTCTTAGAATTAGTTAATTTGAAATTGAAAACAGATCTATTACTTCAAAATTCGAAGCGGTAATTCCAATTTTACACAGAACTAGCCGGTAAATGGAACGGAATTGCGTTCCACATCGAAATGTAATGTAGA
>Ga0228670_1000989_pt1 | contig 13633 bp, 9 predicted proteins | sample 85DmetaG_FD_182785 | JGI IMG/M metagenome (GOLD analysis project Ga0228670, IMG submission 182785) | Seawater microbial communities from Monterey Bay, California, United States - 85D | ecosystem: Environmental > Aquatic > Marine > Coastal | place: USA: California | collected 2016-10-13
ACATTATATTTTTATAAAACTCATCAAAAAAATCATTTAATATAAATTCATTAAATTTAATAAGTGATAACCTTTTACCACTTTCAAAATTCTAAAAATTTAATATTATTTGGTTAATCGTAAATAAAACTAAAAAAACAAAAAAATGAAAGATAAAGTTGACAAAACAATTAAGAATCAACAAACAAAGATTGGCTTATATCTTGATTATTTAATACAGTTTCTGATTTTATTATCCATCATTTCTTTCACAGTAGAGACCTTACCTGGTTTAGATCAAAAAACAATAGTTTTATTAAATACATTTGAATTGGTTTCTGTTATAATATTTAGTTTAGAATACCTTATTCGTATTTATACTTCAGAAAAAAAACTAAAATTTATTTTCAGTTTTTACGGAATTATTGATTTATTAGCCATTCTTCCTTTTTACTTATCTTTTGGATTTGATTTAAGATCAGCCAGGATACTAAGATTTCTAAGGCTCTTTAGGATTATTAAATTAGTTCGATATAACAAGGCAATTAGTCGATTTTCTATTGCCTTCAGAATGATTAAAGAAGAACTTACCATGTTTAGTGTTGTTTCTTTAATTCTTATTTATATTTCTGCTGTAGGAATTTATTATTTTGAAAATGCGGTTCAACCAGAAGCATTTTCCTCTATATTTTCTAGTTTATGGTGGTCTGTAGTAACACTAACAACTGTTGGTTATGGAGATGCGGTTCCAATAACTATCGGTGGTAGAATATTTACATTTATTATTTTAATGATTGGTCTTGGGATCATAGCTATACCCTCCGGAATGATTTCCTCTGCACTTACAGAAGCAAGAGATTTAGAAAGAGATAAAGAGTAAGCTTTGTTTATTTATTTCAACACTATTATTCAAAAAAAATAGTTAGATAATAATAGAAATTCGGCATAATTTTTTTAAGAGTAAAAAAAACCATAAATTTATAAATACATATAATTTAATTCTGTCTATGCATGCCGCTTTAAAACTCAAAAAAGATAAAAGTAAAAAAGGGTCTTTTGAGGAGGTGTCATCTAAAAAAAACAATAATGCTGGTATTCAATCAGAAGGTACTAGCTCAAATGAAATACAACAACTTCAAACCCTATCAGAGAAGAGTCAACAAACTTCAGGTGTTAGCCAATTACAAGAAATGGCAGACCAATTTAACAGCTTAGACCAGTCTTCAGAGCATCAAGAAAATAATTCAACAATTCAACGACAAATAACACTTGAAGGGTTTCAGGAATCAACAAAAGAGAAAAGAAAAAAAAGAGGTGCTGGGGTTAAAAAAATAGATGCTTTAGTTTGGAGATATGAAAAGCTTACAATAGAGGGGGCTGGTGCCCAAGAAAGGTATTCTACATTACTATCTATCGAAAAACTGATAACTAATTGGAATGAAAAGCATAAAAAAGATTGGACAGGGGGAAGAGTAAAAAAACTTGAAACATATTTAAAAACAATTGCCTCAGAAAAAGATCATGTTAAATCTGAAATTCGAGATAGTGAAGAAAATAATGATATAATTTCTACTTCCACGAGTATTATATCCAACTATTCCAAGCCTCAAGGTGTTAACGATATTGAAGAAGGCATCGGTTCATTTGATCAACAAGATATAGAGGCATCCATGAAATCTCAAGTTTCTCCTAAGAAGAAAAAAACAGGAGAAGAAAAACTTGAGGAAAAAAAAGATAAAGGTCTAGGAAAGTCCCTAAAAGGTGTGGTAATGAATATACAAAAACACTACGGCCAAATGGATCAGTTTGATACCTTTATAAAAGGAGATGCAGCAGTAAATTCTTATTATAGTGATGCTGCTGAAAATGTAAACCCTGGAGATGAAACCACCGCCCTATATCAACAAGCTAAAGAAACCTATCTTTCAAAAATGCATGATAAAGTTTTGAATACAAAAGAAAAAAGGTTCAAAAAATCTAAATTAAAAAATTACAAAAATAGTTCTTTGCGTGACGCTAAAAAGAGTGACACTTTACTAGCTAAAGCTAAAGATGCTGACGGAATGGCACAAGCGTATTATGTTCAACACTATAAGCTTGGAAATATCAGTGATAATATAGTTAAACGTGAAGACGAAGTGCATCATCAAATGTTGAACAGAAGGGCAAAGTTAAGAGCAGAACAAAAAGCCAATTATGTAGATGCGAAAAACCTTCTCTATGAGGTAAGAGATGATAGAAAAAAAATGCAAGAAAGACGAGATGGTCTTCGAGCAGAAGGAAGAGTTGTTACTATAGGTGGTGCCATATGGAATGCTGTAAAATTTGGTACTGTAGCTGGCGGAATTAAGTTTTTATCTTTTGGTACAAAAAAGTTTGTTCCTAAAAAAGATGGAAGAGGAAAAGTAAGTGATGAAAAGTTTGATTTAGACTTAGAAACCGGGAAATCAGAAAGAAGAATTGATGACGGACCTTGGGTTCAAAGCTTAGCTCATCAAATGAAAGATATAATGGCAGAGTTTTGGGCAAAAATAAAGAAGAGATCAAAAACAATTTGGGGTAAAATTTCTGCTGCTCTTGGCTCCTTCAAAAAATTTGTAGAATTGGCTAGAGGAGTCTTTTCAGCAACCGCAACTTGGCTTGGTGGCTTAAGTATTCTTCTTCCCCCAATGGCCACTGTATTCGCCCCTATTAGCGCCTTCCTTTCTTGGTTATCATCAATCTTCAAAGGAATTAATATTGGAGCAACTGCTTTGAAATTAGTTGCAGACGGTATTGCAAACCTTACCAACTCTGATCCAAGCTTGTTTACTGAGTTAAGAGGTTAATTATATGGGAGTGTTGCTAAAGGAGCCTCTGAGGGCGCATCTATTGGGGCTAATCAAGCCTGGTCAGACGGTAGAAAAACACTAAATAATCGCAATCAAGGAAAATATGTTCAATCTGATTTAGACAGAATAAGAAACGGTCATGACAAATCTGTCAAGATGGAACTTGATAGAACAACTGTTATAGACAAAGAATCTTCGGCTAAAAATAATTTATTTGGTCATAAATATGAAAATAGAATTTCAAAAACTGGTCTTGGTGGAAATGCGCCAAAAGGAGAACTAGAAAGGTTTAAATCTATGAGCGCTAAAGATCAAGAAGCAGAATTAACTAGTATAAATGATGAAATTAATAGAAGTGAACACTGGGGAGGTGCCAGCAGCGTTTCTGAAGAAGAGTTAAATCAATTAAAGTTAAAAAAGAATTTATATGAAAATTATGATAATACAAATAAAACAGGAGATGATATTGGTTATGTAATTGGTGACGTAACTACTGATATTAGCTCAGATGTTTTATTAAATGTATTGCCAACTGTTGGTAATGAAAGTATGGACAGAAACGATGTAAATTATAACCAAGATTATGACGGTCAACAAACGGGTAAAAACACTAAAGGACAAAAAGAAATAAATATTAAAGATGCGGCTAAACGAAAGCGATTAAAAGATGCATTACGAACACTTGAAGAAAAAGGTTATGAAAAAGCGAAAGGCTTACAGGAGAAATTAAACCTATTTAAGCCCCAACCAAGTTTACCTGAACTACCTGGAGTTCCTGAAAGTGATAAAAAAGCAAGAAAGGATAGCAATAACATGTCTAAAGAAATACCTAATGTTATTAATAAAGCAAAAGAATTGGCAGAGGAAGGAACACATACATAGAAAATATTCTCTTCATAAAAATTTATTTTTTTAAGTTTGAAAAAGTGATATTAAAGTTGAACAAAAAGAATCATCAATACAAGAATCATTACTTAATCAATGTGATTTTAGCTTTCAATCAATCATAGATACTATGAGTTTTTGGTCTAAAAGATAACAGGAGTTTGCAAATAAAAACATATTTAATTTCAGAACCGTTCAATTAGAACATGCAACTAATTAAATTAATTTAGTATATTGGTATCATCTAATTCTAGATTAAATGTATGGCTGCTCAAAAAGGACTTGTAAAAAAAAAAGAGGCAAAAAATTCATCTCAAGAAAGTCCATCTCAACCCCAAAATGACTTAGCGGTTCAATTAATGGACAGTCGTCCTGAAGCCATTCAATTACAACAACTTCAAGAATCAGCAGATAGTGGCATAATTAACGGTGAAATAGCTCAATTACAAGCTACAGCCGATATTTCTAGCAATACAACAGCACCCTTTCAATTTAAAGAAAACAATACTGGACTTCCAGACAATCTAAAATTGGGAATGGAAAATCTTTCTGGAATGTCTTTAGACCATGTAAAAGTTCATCGAAATTCAGATAAACCAGCAGCAGTTCAAGCGCATGCCTATGCCCAAGGTTCAGATATTCACCTAGCTTCTGGCCAAGAAAAACACTTACCTCATGAATTGGGCCATGTAGTGCAACAAGCACAAGGTAGAGTAAAGCCAACAACTTCTGTTAACGGCATGGCAGTAAATGACAATACAGCTTTAGAAAGAGAGGCTGATAGTATGGGAGCCAAAGCTTTACAACGAATCAGTAAAAACAATTCTTCAGCTCTTGAAATAAAAGATAAAATTGTTAATAATTCACCGGTCCAATTAAAATGGATATCAAAGGGTGAAACAGGACCACATATGTGGAATAAAGCTATAGATGGATTAGTTTGGTTTGCCGAGGGGCCCGATAAAATGTGGTATAACGTAGTTGATGCGTCAAAAATACTTGAAAATAAATCTTCAACTGTTGCTAATGCGGGACAAAAAAAATCACATGCTGAATGGACAGCACTTTCTTTGACTGTTGCTGAACCAGAACCAAGTAAAGCGGAGAATTTATTAGATAAGGCTAATGATTTAAACGAAATAGCTGGCTTAGGGGTAGATATTAGTAAAGCAGCAGTAAATGATGGTAAAAAAGCTACTGATATAGTTAGTAAAGGGAAAAATCCGGACGGAACAGTTAAAATGGGGAAGCGTGGAGATTCCAAGGAAGAAGCTAACGCTGGCAAAGCAGGAGATATTGTTGGAGCTACATTAGGATTTGCTGCTGCAGCTAAAAACTTTAAAGATGCTTTCACTTCTGGTGCTAAAGCGTGGAAGAAAAAACCTAAAGATGTTGCTCAGGGAGCCGGTGCTTTTAAATCAGGTGCAGATGGAATTAAAAGTTCTGTAGATGGAGTATATTCTATCTTATCATTGGCTGGTGACTCTGCGGCAGTAGCAGCAAAAGAATCTGCGGATGTCGTTATTGGTCCATTAGCTCTCGGTGTTTCGATGTTTGTTAATATCATGAATATGATGCAAAATCAAAGCAAATGGAATCTTGTTCAGGGCCTAGATAAAGGAAAAACCTTATCAGAGGATGAAGTTAAAATCATTCAAACTTATGTTAAAAGATTGGATAGACAACTGGGACTTGAAATTGTTGATTTTATTTTTAATATAAGTGAATTTATTGCTCTTCTTGCAGGACCATCAGGTATAGCTGTGGCAGGGACAATTAAGATTATTCATGGTTGTGTAAACTTATTTAAAGGAGCTTGTAATCTAATGCATGGTTATTTCGTCCATAAAGAAAAACAAGCAGAGGGCAGAGTAAGTGGTGGCAAAGGAGGGGATAGTTTAGATGTAGACATGGCTTCATTAGAATCTCATCTTAACTCTGATAAAGCCAATGATGGTGAAAAAGCTACTGATTCTATAAAAGCTGAAAGATCTAATAATATTTTCGGATTAGTTCAATTGTATCATAAAGCTGAAATGCTTAAAAAAGAAAAACGTGAATTAATTGCTAATGATCCTCAAGCTGATTTAAAACCATTAAATCAACAAATAAAAGAACGTGAAGAGATTATTAAAAAATCACTTAAGCAATACAATGAAACTATTAAGCCTGAAGGAATAGATGATTTTGCTATGAATAATATTAAGGATCTTTGTACTGTTCATATGAATGTGGTAAATACTATAGTTGCTCAAACAAGAGAAAAACAATTCAATTATTCTTGGTTAAAATCTAAAGTTAAAAAACTAGGGAAACAAGAAGCTTTAGAGGCAATAGAAAAAGAAATACAGAAAAAAGAACCAACATTTAGTTGGGCTACTGCCGAAAAAGAATTTACAGTTACACTAGATACATTGACAAATGATAAAAAATCAGGTGGATATTTTGAGCAAAAAACAATGGATGCGATACATCTTGCGTCAAATAGAAAATGGTTTTCTAATGAAGAAATAGAAGGGCAATTAATTACAATACTTGAAAATAATAAACAAAGTTTTGAGAGTATTTTAATTAAAAATAGCGATGAATTTAAAAAACTAAGCGAAGAAGAGGGTTATAAAACAGCTTTAACCAGATTTATAAAATTATAAAAAAATAAAATGAGTTACACCAATCAAATTAAAAAATATCTATCTGAAATTGGTGGAGAAAATATAACTGAAGTTGATGCAGAAGGTCAAGCCGTAATCGGTTTTAGTTATATAATAAATGAAAAAAAAATGAATATTGCCATATTTCACGGTAGCCACGAGGATAGAATTATTTTTCAAATATTTTGCTCTCTACCCAACGCATATAATGAGCCAGATAAAATATTATATAAAATAATTGAAAAGTTAAATGTTAAATCAATTATTGGATCTCTTTTTTTTGCAGAAACAGATGGTGATTACTTTATTTCTTATAAATCTAATCTGGTTCATGAAAAACCAATAGGGAGTTTTAAAAATGTTGAATTATTTATAACCACGTCATTACAAATGATTTCCATTAACGATTCAGAACTTAATATTCTTTAATGAATAAAAAACTGATATTGTTTTGCTTTTTGTGATAGCAAAGAATCGCCAATTATTTCAAGTTTATATATAAAATTTTTGGCTTCTTTTTTTATAAAAACTAATTCTGAATCATATGCCTTTGGCATCAATTCTTGATGAAGAATTAATAAATCTATGATTATAGGAAACAAAGTAATCCGATTTTGAATTGTTGTTTGGTTTGCTTGATAAAAAGCTTGAATCCACTCTTTCCATAGTTGCATTTTATATGGTTCTAGCAATTCTGGTTGGCAAACGATTACCTTTAAGAAAGCCATTTGGTAGGCAGCTATGACTTCTTTATCATTTATATTAGTTGAGATTGAAGAAGGGGTTAAATTTATAATTTGATCATAATTCTTAGGGCTAATATGAGATGTTAATCTGTACCATTGTAGTTCTGAAGCTTTTGGGAAAACAATCAGGTCTTTATTCATAGCCCCACTATCTGCTAGTGCTTGAGAAGCAATAGTGGTTTTATTATCTGCATCAATAAATTGAGACTTTTCTAAGTTAAACGCTTTAACAACAGTAGCACCCTCTATAAAACACCAAAAACCAGGATATGTGTTGTGAAATAAAACTGCAATATAATGTAAGCCATTTGGTACTTGTTGAAAACCTCTAAAACCACCTTGAATTTCAAAAGGCCAAATGTCTATTTGAATTTTTTCTTTGGGGAGATTTCTAAGAATAATATTATGTTTCAAATCTCTATTTATTAATGTTATTTAATAACTCGTTTAACACCTTATCTTTAACTTTTTTAATAGTCAGATAACTATTTCTTTTTTGGTTTATTTGTTCCAACTGCATTGCTGTCTTGACCACTAAAGGCAGCGTCTTTTTTATTATACCAAATAATAATTTCTTGTGCAACTTCTTTAACTTTAGCTTTTAATTTATCTGCTGAATCAACGCCTTCCCATCCAGTTATTTTTTGTATAGCTGCGGCGCTCTCTGTTTTTTGTGCTTCTCCAGATAAATTACTATTTCCTTTAATTGTACTAGATATGTGTACGGCACTATTATAGATCTCTTTTATACTTAACTCAGTAAATCCCATATTCAATGCTGCATCAGCCATACGGAATAGGTACTTGCCTGATTTAAAGGAAGCCTCACCAATAGTATCTCCATGACGACTTATTTCTTTTAAAGAATCTGCTAAATTTTCTACAACAGCATTTTTAGATTCAGAATTTTTTAATTTTACAGCCATCCCTACTTGAGTTCCAACAACAGCATGATTTACTGCTCCATCGGTTATATAGGCTTCATTAGAAAATAATGCTGCTTCTGCTAGCATATTGCGTAATAATTGTAAATTTGATTCAATAGCTAGATTAATAAGATCAAGTTCTTGTTGAAGAGAGTCTGTTAGAGGGATACGATTACTGTTTAGGATACCATCATATTGTTTAACTTGGCCTTTTAGTGTTTGACGGAGAGCATTTATAATACCTAATTTTTCCTCATAAATTCGATTACTTGAAGCCATCATTAAATTTGAAGATTTAGCCTCTAAGATATCCTCGTCCATCTCTTTTCCATTCGCTGTTGCTTTTTTGGAAAAGGATTTTAAAGCCTCAACAGCCAAAACAGCATTCCCTTCCTCTACTTCAACAATTGTAGATGGAGAATCTTTAAGCATTCTGTCTTGTAATGTCTTAGAATAGTTTTCAAAGCGCTCTTCTATCTTCGTTTTAGTAGTATCATCTAAACCAATAGTCTTGGAATGTGAATCCCATTCAGACTTAGACATGTATAATCTAGTTTTAACATGTGTCCAAATATCTTGATCTATTTTATCTGCTTCAATAATATTTTCATTAGAACCATCAAACCCGCCTTCAGCTCTTCCTTTTCTTGCTCCTTCTTTTGCAACTATGCCTGTCTTAGAAGTGGTATTATCAATAATTTTTTTATCTTTTACAGTATCTTTTTTCGTCAACACGTTTCCATGTATATCCTTGGTAACGTCAATGATGCCATGAGATTTTTTATTAACCATTCCCTTACCAAAGGTTGCTTCCTTGTGCATAAAGTCTAGCGCATAAACATTAACATCATAGACAATCCCTGCTTCATAGTTCCAACCATCAGCAATAAAGATTTCATTAAACTTTTGAACTGCCGCTTCAGTATCTGTTCCTTTTAAATTTACATCAATATCTGAGGTTAGTGTTGTGCTTCCTGCTGCTGCCCATTCTGTTAGTCTATCGCCGCCAAGAGCTTTTTGAGTTTTATTTAGAATAAAGTTGTGGTGCCATTGTCTATATTCCCATATTTTACGCAACATGTTTCGGCGGTTATCTATTTTTGCTGAATCTTCTGTAGTACTATCTCTATTTAATTCTTTTGTTGCTATGTGCCAACTTTGTTTACATTCATCTTGTAAAAAAGTTCTAATTTTATCACCTTTTGGATTTAGCTGAGTTATTTGCCGTGAGTCCATATGGTCTATGGTTTCTAATTTTAAGTCAGAAATATTAATAGCAGAATCAAAAGAAAAATTAGTCAGGGTAGCATTTGGAACTTCTTCTTTTTCACCAGATGACAGTTTTTCAGGCAACTTATCGCTAGTATTATCGGGGTTTTTACGCTTAAATTTTTTGCTCCCTTCAATCCAAACAAAAGCTTTTTCTTCTTTTGACCAACTTTCTTTAAATCCAGAATTGTCATTTTTTTGTTCTTGATCGCCAGGTTTTCTCTGGATAATAAAATTATCTGCCATCGCCTGAAGTTGAAAAATTTCTGGAGATTGCAGGCTACTATTGGCTAATTCCTGTATGTGTTGCATTTGAATAGCTTCAGACCTAGTATCTTCAGATTGAAATGCACCATCTTGATTACTTCTATGATAAGAAGTGGTACTTTTCTTTTCTTTCCCCTCTGATGCGTATGTGTTCAATGTATAATGATAAATTTAATAAACTGTGTAATTGTAAAACTTGTAACTTAAAAGTATGATTAATTTTAGGATTAAAATAATTTAAAATTTTGATTTTATGTAATCTGTCGTTCTTACTTTGGTTTTGATAATAATTATTAAACAGACAACAATTGAAAAGGTTTTGATTTAGTTACAGTCTATCTTTTTTTGGCCCGGATCAGTCACAGTTATAGAACCTGCCCAAACACACATAGTTTTACTATTTTCTAATACGACAGGTTGATTTCCTAACTTTGTTTTCTTTGCTCCAGGTGACCAAGGACTAACTGGAATAGGTATGCAAGAGGAAGGAACAAAAACAGGAACTGGACCTGCCATTTTCCAATTCATAGGGTTTGCTGGAGATTTACATTGACCAAATGCAGGAATATTTAAAAAAGGAATAACATCTAAGGTATTAGCAATTGGTTTTGTATTGGCTGTAAGAGTTCTATTTAAAGGAAGTACAACCATAGATTTTGGTCCTGCTCCAAACGAACATTTAATTTTAGCACCGCTGCATACGCATTTAGCCATAATTAATTAATTAGAAGGTTAATATTTCGAAGAACATTTTGATGTGTTACTTCATAATCATTAAAATTATGATATACACATGGTTTTTCAATTGGTTCGCAAACTATTTTTAACGACTCATCGTTTGTAATCACAAACTTAGAATATTTTAAAAATAAATATAAATAATTAGAGTCATTGTTTTGAACAAAATTATCAATTAATAAGCCTCTTTTTTTTAAAGAAATATCTTTAGATATAGCATCAAGAATATCAAATTTTTTTTTGAAAAGAGGTATTACTAGCATATTTTTTTCTAAAAGAGAGTTGATGATTTTTTTTAATAAGTCTCCCTCTTTTGTATGAACACTAATTAAGTTATCTATATAAATAAAACAAAACCGATTGTTACTTAAAGGAGGTTTATTTGAGCTTTTTAAAACCCAATTGGCCATTTCATATGTCTTTGAATAAACTATATTATTGATCTTAATTACAGGGACTAAATTTTTCGTTGCTCCATAAAGACGAAGCTGTTCTAAAAGTTGACTTGTTTTTTTTTCCACCAAACTTATTTTATAAGTCTTAGATAATTTTTTAAAAAAACTTAAAAACTTAAAAGGTGTCCTTATTTTATTTTTAATTTTTAAGAGACTAAAAATAACTTCAGCTTTAAAATTATTTGAAATTTTTATTATTAAATCATAATCATTAGCTTCTATTTTTTTTAATGAACCATAAAATAGCTTCTTGAATAAAAACCCATATTGTTTTCTAACAATATTCTCCCCGAGGAAAATGTTTGATATTAATAAATTGTCTGTAGTTATTAAATCTATATTTAAAGTATCTTTATAATTAGTATTCAATAGATTGTTATAAATAATATTAACAGGAATAATATCATTTAAAGAACTACTGCAAATACATAAAATGGTCATAAAACTTTATTTATTTAAATATTTTTTTTTATAAAGTAGCTCTATTTTATCTAAAAATTCATCAGGATTTATATACCATTTTAACAGATTTCCCTCCTCATCTGCAGTAATTAAAAATTTTTGGTTGGCTTTGTCAGTATAGGTATTCATATCCCAAATCCATTTTTCATGTCCAACAAAATTAGCTTTAGAGTTTCTTATGAATTCTGATGCATAGTCAATATTGTATCTAAATATTTTATTATCTAAACTTGCTGTAAATAACAGATTTTTGTCTTCCTCTAGAAACATACTAGTGATACTTGAACTATGGTCTAGAAATTTAAATTTTTGTTTTTTTGGATTTTTGTTTTTAATGTCTTTAGTATCATAATCATAACCAAAAACATTTCCATTCTCATTAGCTAAAAACAAATACGTAGCTGTGACATATAACTTGTTCACGATATTCATGTCATTAAGGTCAATATCTAATAAGATTTCTTCACTATTTCCATTTTCATCTATAACAAATACTTTATTTTGTGAGACAATAAAGAGTTTTGAATCTCTGAAATAAGTTGCTTTAATATTTTTATATTTTAAATTTTTAGTTGGCAAACTATAATTATTGAATGTAATTATATAGTCTGTGGTGATAAGGAATTGTTTATTATTAGTGGCATCAACGAAAAAATCAAGAATATCGTTTTTGTATTCAGAAATTTTATGAAATGGTTTAAGTGTTAGGGTTGAATTTTTTTTAGGATTAATTTTAAATACTTTTTTTGAAAATGTAGTAGCAATAAGAATACTATCATGAACATAAACAAGGTTTCTAATTCTATCATCAATGTTAGAATAATTTTCTACAATTTTGATGTTACTAATTGGTAAAGCATTAGACTTAACTCCATCTGAAGGAGGAATATCATAAAAATTAATTACTCCTTTGTCTCCTGCATATGCTATTTTCTTATTGTTTAGTATGTCAAAACTTCTAATAGAATAATTTTTTTTGTTTTTAGTTAACAACATATCTGTTTTTCCATAAGAATTTTTTTCTTTTAAAATTGTTAAGATTTTTTGATTTAATTTTAAAATACTTTCATCACCAGTAATTTCCTCAGATTCAATTGACTCATGTTGTTTAAGTTTAGCAAACCTTTTTTGTTTTATAATCGATGAATCTATGTGTATTTTGAGATCCTCAATTTTGTTTTCTTGATAAGCTGAATTTAATTTAATTACTAAATCTTTAAAATCCGCCTCAAGTTCTATAAGCTCTTTGAGAGTTTTATTTCTAGTGGATTCATCTTGAGCTATTTCTCTTTGTATCCTTGCTTCTTCAGCTTTTGCTATAGCTTCTTCTTTTGCATCTACAGCTTCTTTTTGTGCAGACAAAGCTTTGTTTCTTTCATCTTCAGCATCTTTCTTTGCTATTTCCATATTTTTTTGTGCAGACAAAGCTTTGATTCTTTCATCCTCAGCATATTTCTTTGCTATTTTCATCTTTCTTGTTGCAGACAAAGCATTATCTTTTTCTTCTTCAGCATCATTCTGCGCTTTTTTTGCAATTTCTGATGCATTAGTTGCGGTTTTTTCTGCCTCTTTTGCTTTTATCCAAAGCCCAATCGTTATTAGCGCTCCTATAATTCCAAATCCTGCAACTATTAAGGCTCTTTTTTTTGCTCGTCGGTCTTTATTGCGCTCTCTGGTTAATTGATTTTCTTTTTCTGTTTTAATTCTTAAATCATCTTGTTCACTTTCATTAATAAAATTGATTGTTTGTTCAAAATTTAGCTTGTATTTTTTTGCCCAATTTTTGTTTGTTGATGCGTTTTTCCGCCAAACAATGGCTCTTTCCAATACAGGTGTTTTTAAAAAACCTACTTGGTTGTTGCTTTTTTTAATCGCAATTTCTGAAAAATCCTTAAAATCTTTAAAATTAGTTTTTTCTTCATCAAGCCACTTTGTATATCTTTCCCAATTTAAAAACTTAATATATTTCAATGTAAGAATATTTTTAGCATCATAGGTTTTATTTGCTGATGCTGAAATTCCAGTTATTGAGGGCTCAAAAACATCAAATAAATTATTAAATGTCTTTTTAAAAGACTTAATTATCTTTGATAATTCAACTATTGTTGAATTTGTATATTCAGAAATATTTAGAATGCTTTCATATTGTATGTCAGTATTGTTTTGAGGAGATGAAATCGCCTTAAAAAGAAGAGAAACGATTTTTTGATTTTCTTTAGTTGAAGAAGAGTAAATAGTTTCAAAATCTTTAGCTATAGAGTGCTCAAGACCACCTAAGTCCTCTATGTCTTCTAAGTCAATTATTGATTTTTCAGAACTATTTAAAACAAATTTTTCATATAATTTGTATAATAAAAATTGAAAATTTGGAAGGTAGCTTATTTCTTCTTTCAATGTTTGGTTAAATAAATCAACAACCTTAGA
>Ga0228670_1000992_pt1 | contig 13626 bp, 12 predicted proteins | sample 85DmetaG_FD_182785 | JGI IMG/M metagenome (GOLD analysis project Ga0228670, IMG submission 182785) | Seawater microbial communities from Monterey Bay, California, United States - 85D | ecosystem: Environmental > Aquatic > Marine > Coastal | place: USA: California | collected 2016-10-13
AATATAATAAATAAAAATATAATAATAATAATAAAAATATAATAATAATAATAAAAATAATAATAATAATAATAAAAATATAATAATATAATAATACAAATAATAAGTTAAAATGGTAGATACATATAATTGGATTTATAATACATATAATGATAATATTTATATATTAATTGCTTTAATATTTATTTTAGTATCTATTATATTAATGTTTGATTTTTGGAAACAAAAAAAAGATAGTTTAGATACTACATTGTCAAATAATAAAACTAATAATAAAACTAAAACTAAACAAAAAAAAGATTTATTTAGTGATATTACACATACTAATAATACAACCGAAACAACACAATATCAACCACCTTTAAAAAATAATTTTATGAATAGTAGTTTATTTATAACTCCCGAAGAAAAAGCACAATATGAAATGGCTAGAGGTTTATTAGATGGTAATCAAGATTCTTTAGTAAATACAAACGGAACTATTAATTTTAAACTACCACAAAATGATATTATGCAATCCAACAGCACACTTTTTTCTAATGATGATAATTCTAATACTAATAATACAAATACTAATAATGCTTATGTAAGAGCAAATAATTATAATACTATTGGTGATTATGCTACTCTAGATACATTAGGTAAAGGATTAACAGATACATTAGGTGGTATTCATACTGAATTAGGTTATACTGTTTTAGAAGAACAATTAGGCACGTTTAAAAAAGAAACAATTCCTAATCCTCACGCATATGACAATACTAGTAATTATAATACTGGTATTAATCCTAAAACAGTTGATGGCGTGTCATCTTATGGAACAGGATTAAGTGGTAAATTTTCACAAGACAATAAACAACCTATCTTCTTACAAAAAGATTTTGATGGTGTTGCTAATATTTTTGCTCCTAATATTATAGTTCAAAATCCACCATTAACTAGTGATGGTTATCCAGATATATCTTTTGAAATGTAAAAAAAAATTAAAAATTTATATAAATTGATTTTATTTTTAATTTATTTTTATTAATTTTTATTTTATTAATTTTATTTTAGTTTAGTTTAGTTTAATTTTAGTTTAATTTTATTTATGTAAAAATTTAATGATAAACATAGATTAAGAAAGACATACAAAAACTTTCTTCCCAAGGAACACACGTATTTAATCGTCTATTATTAGTATGAGATTTAATAGTTAATTCTAAAGAATCACCATATTTCCATTCTTTAAAAATATGATATTTTTCTTCTTCACTTAAATTAATAATTTTTTCTAAATAAGGATATAAAAATTCTTTTGCTTGTGTTGTTGTAATATTAAGATTTGCTAAATTAGTAATTTCACTATTTAATTTTTCATATCCATCAGAAAAAGGATTGCTCATATTATCATTGTTATTCATTTTTATAAATAACTTTATTTTAGACTTTTTCTATTTTTTTAATAATGTTACTGATTTAGATAATTTTTTATAGTATAGTATAATATTAATTATACTTTATTATAATATAGTATAATATTAATTATATATTATTATAAAAAAATCAATTTTTTATATTATTATTTTAATTTTTTTCTAATCGTATTCGTCAAGGAACTTTCTAATATTAAAAAAGCCAAAAATTTTATTAAAAATAATTATTGGAAGTTTTGGAGATGAATTTTCATTCATAAGTAGAAATGTCATAAACATTTTAAAAAAGTCATTATGAAAAACATATGTATTCCATGGTTCCCAAAACATTGTTAAATTCCTTTCTAAATAAGGTTCAATAGCATTATTTACACGAAGAGAAGATGTTGAACAGTTTATTAATGAAAAATTATATCTTGATAATTGTTCTATTTGTTTTACAACTTCATCACTAGGTTCATCAGCATCGCTTTCAACATCACCATTTATAATTTTTAAAGAATACATATTGGTTTTGTTTATTTTTAAAAATATCTCTGGATAAAAGTAATTAGGTTTTACTATAAAAATACTATCTTTAATAGATAAACTAAAATTATTTTTTGCTTCAGTAAATCCTTTATACAATTTCCAAAACTCTTCTTCTTCTATATCATTAGAATCTAAAATTAAACTTTCCAATTCAGAACCTCCAAAAATATCTATTAACAATTGAACAATATCTATGCTTTCTTCAAATAATCCATATACAATTGCTGATAAATCTAAACATTTTAAATTTCTCATTAATTTAAAACATTCTTTTAAGTTTTCAATATCAGAAGCTTGAGGATTTGCGGGCAACAAACTATTCCTACAAAATATAAACTTCTTTATAGTAGAATGTTTCTCAAATAAACTTCTTAAAAATGGCAACATATTACTTAAAACTGCGTTATTTTCAGAAAATTCTACTGTCTTCACGTTTGTAAAATAACTCAAGACTTCTAATAAGTCTTTATAATCTTGTAAATTATGTTGAACACGAGAAATAGTTTGTATCGTATTAAAATAATATTCAACCTGAAATGACATAAAATCTTTATCAGACTCTATTAAATATTTAAAGATTGCAATAATCTGTTTTGGAGATAAATTAATAGTAAAATCGTTTAATCTTTCAGGATGTTGAAAGTGCTCATTCATAGCATCTATAATTTTTTTTTCCATCTCAAGTGGCGTTTTTGTTTCGTCGTCGCACATTCTGTTAATATTTCAAAATACTTCAAAAACGAAATAATTACTAGAGAATGTATATATAATTTATAATTTATGAATACTTTTTTCAATTTTTTTTCAGTTTTTATTTATTATTCTATTTTTTTATTTATAATTCTAATTATTTTTTATTTATAATTCTAATTATTTTTTATTTATAATTCTAATTATTTTTATTTATAATTCTAATTATTTTTTATTTATAATTCTAATTATTTTTTATTAATTATCTAATTATATAATAAACTAGTTTATATAGTAATTAAAATGAATAATAATCAAACTATTAGAAAATCTACATATACAAGTGATACAGTTATTATAATTGTAGGTGTTTTATCACTCATTTTTATAATTATCTATATCTATCAGAATTATAAAAAAATATTACCTAAACCTACAGGACAAATGATAAGTTCAACCTGTCCCGATTATTGGGAATCTATTGGTAATGGACAATGTAAAAATGTAAATGCTTTAGGAAGTTGTAGTAAAACTGAAGGGGCTAATGTTATGGATTTTGGAGGCGAGGTTTTTACAAATAAAAATACTGGTGATTATGCCAAATGTAAATGGGCTAAATCTTGTAATGTTTCTTGGGGAAATATTGATAGACTTTGTTAAATAAAGTATTTTTTATTTCTTTTATAATTTTTTGTATTTTTATTATTTCTTTTGTAAATTTTTATTAATTTTTTTTATTTTTTTATAATTTTTTTATTAAATTTTATAATTTAAACCCTTGAAGATTTAAAATGGGACAATATTTAAATATTAATTATATATTATTTTTTATTTTTTTATATTTATAATTTATAATAAATACAAAACATTATTGGTAGCCATAAATAATAATAAATGTATTGGCTATTTATTATATGAAAAAGGAGGGATGACAAAAGAAAGATTACAAGAATTTATAAATATATTTATAAAAGATAAATTTACAAATAATCTAATCATTTTAGATAATGCTGGTAGTCACAATAATAGTTTAATAAAAGATACTATTATAAATACTAATAATAAATATTTATTTAGTGTCCCATATACACCAAAAACTAACTGTGTAGAAATGTATTTTAATCAAATTAAACATTACTTAAAATTAAATAAAAAAGTATTAAGATTTAATGAATTGAAAATAGAAGTTAAAAATGCTATAGATAAAGTTAAACCTGAAAATTATAAGAATTATTTTAATTATGCTTATAAGAAAAAAGATAATAGAAAATATAATAGAAAAATATCAACTAGAAAAAGAAAAACTAAATTATATAAACTAACTTAAAAACATTTTTATATTAATTATTATAAATTAAAATTATATAGAATGAAGTTAAAAAGTGAATTATATAAAACGGAACAATATGAAATATGTGATAAAATAATAGATATTTTACAATTAGATAATGATAAAAGTATTACATTATATGAATTAGATAATGATAAAGTAAAGCAACAAAAAATATTAGATTTAATACCTGATATTAGAAAATATTTTTCATTTACAAATATAATAGGCGCATCTAATCCTGACAATGTTAAAAGACCTTGGTTGTCAATTATTAGAAATATTATTAAATTAAAATATCAGTTTATTTATGGTGATTATACTAAAAAAATTAATGATAATAGAATAAGAACAAAAAGATATATTTTTTTATTAAAATAAAATTTAATTTTTATTAGTTTTTAATTCATATAATTCTTTCATAATTACAACCATTTCTTTAACTAAATTTTTTAATTCTTTAATATCAGTTTTTAATTCTGTAAATTCTCTTTCTATTAAAAATTGTGTTTTTGTATCTGTTAATGTGTTATTTGTAGTAATAGTTTGTTTTTTCTTTATTATTTCTGTTATTTGGTCTTCATTTAATTTTGTATATTTTATTATATCTTGTATAGATATATTTTGTAAATGCATTTTATATGCTATATCTTTACGTCTTGTGTTAATACCACCTGTTGTTCTATTATGATTTTTTGCGATAGTATCAATATCTATATTTTTATCTAATTCTTCTATTAATAAAGTTTCTTCTTCATCATTCCATTTTTGACCTACATTTGAAGGATAATCTTTATCTGGATTTTGAGATTTTAATTTTTTTAACATTGGACTATCCATTTATAAATAATTGTTAAATGTGAAAATAATTATTGTATGTTTTAATAATTAATTCTTTAATTTAAAAATTCAATTTTTATTTATATTAATTAAAAAATATAATTACATTTTTTTCAACTTAAAGAAATAATTATTAAAACATATAATTCGTTTAATTTATGAAAATAAAAATATTTATTAATATGACAGAACCTCCCGATAAGGAGTTTTATAAAACTATCAAGGTTCCTCTTAAACATATTATTAAAAATTTTGAAATTAATCAACCTAAGATTAATGACTTAACTATTATGGCTCATAAAATTGTTATTCATACTTTACAGTTTATGAAAATGTATTTAATCAACTACTATAATATTAATAATAAATTACCAACTATAGATGCTTCATTTATAAATTGTTGTATGAAAATACTTTGTAAAGAAAAAGCAACTGGACGCCCTACTAAAACTGAAATTAAAGAGTTAAAAGATACTTTAACTCTATTTTATAATCAACATTATAAACAATTACAACTTGATGAACTTGAATATACTCATATGAATACAATTTTAGATTATCTTTCTATTAGTATAATTACTGATTATGAAAATAATATTAAGTGTCATTATGTTGAATATGTAGAAAGGTATGTTAATGTTATATGGAAAAAAAAATTTATAATTGAAAAGATTAGAAAAATTAAGAAAACTAAAAAAGAAAAAGAAGCTGCTATTAATAGACTTAATAGTGATTTAAGAAAGATTAAAAATGATTTATTGAATGTTGAAAATACAAATTTCAAATCTAAAGTTTTTTATCATAAATGGATTAAAGAACAAAAGAAACTTATATTACCAATTAAGGAATTTAAAAAATCTAATTTGTATTATGATATTCAATGTGCGCCTATGGATTATTTACCTAAAATGATTTATATGATGAGACTAATTGAAAAAGAAGGATTAATTATAAATAATCCATTACCTTTAAGAACTGATATTATACCAAAGCATATAAGAATTGATACAACTATTTTAGTTCATACATTATTAACTAAAAAATATGGTAATAAAAGTGATTACTTATTCAAAGGAAATTTAAAAAAGAATGAAGATAAAATATGGGAGTTCTTTTTTAGAACAGAAAGACAGTGCTTTATAAAACCTAATTATTCATTTCATCATATGATAGAGACCGATGGTATTAGTGCTAGTATATTATTAATTAGAAAAGATAAAATAGGGAAACGTATAGTATCAAGAGAATGTAAAACTACTAGTAATGAAAAATATATAGATGAATTAAATGATATAACATATAATATTATTAAGAATAAAAAAATAGTTGCTATTGACCCTGGAAAATGCGACTTAATATATTGTGTTAATGGTGATAATAAAGAAGCAAATACATTTAGATATAGTCAAGACCAAAGAAGAAAAGAAACTAAAATTAAGAAATATAATAAATTAATAATTAAAGAAAAAGAAACTAAAATAGTAGGTAAAACAATAATAGAATATGAAACTGAACTATCAAAATATAATAAGAAATCATTAGATTTAGATAAATATAAAGATTATGTTAAAAATAAAAATAAGATTAATAAAATAATAATGGATTTTTATAGTAAATCACTATTTAGAAAATTAAAATTAAATGGATACATAAATAGAAAACGTAATGAACAAAAAATAATAAAGAACTTTAGTAATAAATTTGGTGATAAAGAAGATGTAATAGTTTGTTTTGGTGATTTTGAACAGAAAAAACATATGAAATTTAAGGAACCAATAAAAGGTAAAGGTATGAGAACTTTATTTAGAAAAAATGGTTTTATAACATATTTAGTAGATGAATTTAGAACTAGTTGTAGATGTTCTAGTTGCGAAGGTATAAATGAGAAATTTAAGGTTATGGCAAATCCAAAACCTTATAGAAGCGGTTCAGTCTTAGTTCATGGGCTACTCAAGTGTAAGTCTTGCAGTGGTGTATGGAATAGAGATTGTAATGGTGCTACAAATATTTATAAAATAGTTAAAAACGCAATAAATAAAATAGATAGACCTAGTTATTTATGCAGAAGTAATAACTCAGATACTTTAGAAGAAGTATCACACCCATAATTTACACGACTTGAAATAGTCAAACCTTAAAAATTTAAAATAGTTCAACTTAAAAATTGTCCCATTTTAAATCTTCAAGGGTGTAAAATAATCGATATTAATATTATTTATAATTTCATAATTATTTATAATACAATAAATAGTATTAATAATTAAAATTAGATATTTTTAATAATTAAAAATTGAAATTATAAAATTGAAAATTAAAAACTAATTAATAGAATAATTATAAAAATATAAAATATAAAGTAAAAAGCAATTTTATATAAAATGCAAAATACATCAGTTCATACAAATTTTGCTAAATTTAAAGTGTTAGATAAAGATGCCCCATCAAATGTCCTATCTCAAGGTAGTGTTCATTGTAAATCAGGAAAATGGAATATACCTACTGATAAATATGATGCGTTTCTTAAAAATATTAATGAAGAATTAGTAAAAAATCCTAGTAAGCAAATGCATTTTTTAGAAAAACCAAGTGATAAATGTAATATGATAAAAATAGATTTAGATTTACGTTTTAAAGCAACAGATGAAGAATTAAAAAATCGCTCCAATTTAAATAGACGTTATAATGATGAATATATTGAATTATTTGCTACTGGTATTGCCGAAGCAATTAAAGATATTGTAGATATTAAAGAAAATTATAATATATTTATTCACGAAAAAAAACAACCGCGTTTAACAAATGATAATACCAATACTATTAAAGATGGTATTCATATTATTATTCCTAAATTAGTATTATCTAATGCGGCTTTATATGATTTACGTGATAAATTAATTGGAAATGAAGAAATTAAAGAAATTACAAAATCTATTGAAAATATTACTAAAATTGAAGATGTTATTGATAAACGTATTATTTATCCTAATGCCTGGTATATTTATGGTTGTGGTAAACCAGAAGACCACGGTAATTATTATAAAGTAAGCAAAATATTTAAAGTATCACATAAAAATGATACAGTATCTTTAAAAACTATTCAATCTAGTAAAACTGTAACTGAATATATTACATTATTTTCTAATTTTGGTAAGCAAGAAAACGTTGAATACTTAATTGATTTTGACGAATGCGAAGAAGTCAATGATAAATATAGTAAAGAAAAACACTTTAATAAACAACATCAATTGTCTTTAATACACAATTTTACACAAAATCAAACTAATTTTCGACGTATTTCATCACTAACCGCTTCGGAAATTAAAGCATTATTAAACTGCTTAAGCAAAGAACGTGCTGATGATTATGAAGACTGGCGTAAAATTGGTATTTGTTTATATAATATGGATGACCGTAATTATGATACCTGGCGTATGTGGAGTTCTCAATCCTCTAAATATGACTCTAATTATTGTGCTAAATTATGGTTTAGTGAATTTCAAAAATGTGGTAAGTATAATTTAGACTTAAATAAATTAAAAGAAATGGCAAAAAAAGATAATATAGAAGAATATGAAAAAATTATTAACATTAATAAAAAACATTTCTTTGATAAATGGATTTATGAACACGCTAGTCAAACTCATATTAAAGCATTAAGTGTTTGTACATTATCAGATTATATTAAAACATATATTAAAGATTATGCTAATTTTAATGTCGCGTGTGCTTGTCCTGGAACAAATCCTATGTGGTATAAATTTGATAATCATAAATGGACGGAAGATAAAGCCGCTAATAAAATTTATATGTTAATGACCGAAGAATTAAACCGCGAATTATCAATTATTCACGAAGATTGGAAAATTAAAGTATTTAGTAATCAAACCACCGCACAAGTTGAAAGAGCAAATCAAGCCATTTCAGCACAAGGAGGCAATAATGGTGCTAATGGTGCTAATGGTGCTAATGGTGCTAATGGTGCTAATGGTGCTAATGGTGCTAATGGTGCTAATGGTGCTAATGGTGCTAATGGTAATGGTGCTAATAATGATAATGGTTCTCGTTCAGGCGATAATATTTTTAATAGAAATAATAATAATACTAATGGTAGTAATCGCAACGCATCCACAACCAATTCTCGTAATAGTCATTCTAATTCTGATGATGATGAAGAAATTTTAATTTACAATAAACATTTATACGATGATAGAGAAGCAAAAGCCAATTTAGAAGAACAAAAACAACAATATTTTGAAAATCAACATGCGAAAGTCTGTCTTGATAAATGCGGTCAAATTTTAGGATTTTTAAGCACTCCTCAAAATAAGAAAAAAATTATTGAAGATTTAAGTCAAAAATGTTATGATGCTGAATTTCATACCAATCTTGATGAAAATCGTAATGTATTTGTATGTAATAATGGTGTATTAGATTTAGACCAATGTATTTTTCGCAATGGCGAGCCTTCTGATATGATGACAATGAGTTCTAAAATAGATTTTCCTACCAATGTTGATTCATTAGAGTCACAAGAATATTTACATTCTATTCAGGATTGGTTAGACCGTATTTTACCTATTGACGCAGTTCAAGATTATGTATTAAATATATTCTCATTGAAATTATCTGGTATTTTATTTGGTGAATATTTCATCATTTTTACTGGTTCTGGTGCGAATGGTAAATCGCAATTATTTAAAATGATAGCAAAAATTTTTGGTGAATTCTTTAAATCTTTTGATAATACATTATTAAATACACCTAAACGAGATGCTCAATCTGCTTCACCTGCCACTGCTTCTTTAAAAGGCGCCCGTGTGGCTATGACAACAGAACCAAAAGGAGGACAACCCTTTGAATCTGATAAAGTTAAAGAACTTATTAGTGGTGATGAATTAGTTGGGAGACATCTTAATAAAGATTTAATACGATTTATTCCTCAATATTTAATGATGATGCAGTGCAATGATATACCTCGCAACGAATCAACTGATGATGGTTTTTGGCGTAAAATTTGCGTTGTAAAATGTCTTGCAAAATTTGTTATTAAAGAAGAGGATATGTATAAATTAGATGACCCTGAAAAATTCCCTTATCATTTTAAGGCTGAAAATCAAGAACATTTATATCCTGAATGGGCTCCTTATTTCCTATATATGCTTTTTGAAAGATATAAAGTATTAAAAGAGAACAACTTTAAATTTAATATTCCTGATGAAGTTAATGCTGCAGTTAAAGAATATCAAGAAGAAGCAAGTACTTATACTCAATTCTTTAATGATAAAATTGAAGAAGCACCTGGATATAAAGTAGATGCTACAACACTATATAATGAATTTCAACTATTTGTTGGAAGAGATTTTAAAACACAAAAAACAATATTTATAAAACAAATGGAACGTTATATTGGAAAACCAAAAGGACGGAATAAAGAATTTAATGGATTTAAATTACACGGGACGAGTGGCGACCCTATAGAAGCACAACCTGCTACTGAGGTAGATATGTAATTTTATACTATTTATTCAAGTATATTAGAGAACATAAAATTGAATAGTCCTACTATAATAAGAAATATGATTAACCATTTAGTATAATAATAATAATTATCTATTTGTTTTCCTATAATTTCTTTTTTAACTAAAAAATCTTGAAATTGAATTTTATTAATATTAACATCATTTTCAGTACGTTCAAATTCTTTATTAGTTTTTTCATATAATGTTTTTTTATCTTCTAAATTATTAGTATTATACTTAACAAAAAACAATTGTTGATTTTCTAGATTGCGCTGTGATATTAATTCATTTAATATAGAGTCTATATCATTAGTTTTGTTAGTTAATTCTATTTGTTTTTCTTTTAAATCTACAATAGTATTATTTATCATATTATCCATTATATCATTTGTATTGATTTTACTTAATCCTTCTACTCTACCATCGTTATAATATCTAGAACAAGATGTTAATCTATTATTAATTAAACATTGTCGTATTGTTGAACCTTCAGGTTTAATACAATTATTTTTTTTATCATTATATTTACCATTATCATATTCATTCCAATTATCACATTCATTTCCATTATTATTAATTGTTATTGGTGCGTCCATATCATCAGCCTTTTTTAACATAGTTTGAAATTCAATAAAATAATTTATCATTTTTGTTTTTGTTTCTATATCATTAATATCATTTGTTTCTAATTCATTATTTAATTTTTGTTCTTGAGATAATTTTGTTTCAGTATTAAAAGGTTCATTATGATTATTGTTTTTATAATAATAACTTATTAAAATAATACAACTAATAAAACTTATATACAAAACTATCTGGGTTGATGTGATAGTCATATTTATTATTATTATTTAATTTATATTTATTATTTAATTTATATTATAGTAATATTATTATTTAATTTATTTTTTGTTATTTTTTTTTATTATTTATTTTTGTTATTTATTTTTCATAAATTAGTAAATCATGAATAAAATCAAGTAAAATTAAAATAACTGTAAAAAAATTGAAAAAACTAAATTAGTTATTTGTGAATTATAATTGCTTTGTAAATCTCTTAAAAATGAATAACTCTTATCCTAATAATGTTCCCTTAAAAGAAACACCTGAAGAACAACAAGCAGAGGGGCTTTATAATCCAAAAGAAGAAGACAACGGTGTCACTTATTGTGATCGCAAAATTCCAGATTACGGCGACCCTCGCTTCGATGATTTTTTCTACTATAGTGATGGAACTTGTGGTCCTGACGGTCATCAATGTCCTCGATGTGAAACAGATTATCCTCCTGAAAATAACGACCACATTAGAAATCCGTATTCTATGAACAATTGTGATGTTGATAAACTCAACGATATCTATAATGCACTAGTTACATCTAACAAGAATGCCGACGAGTCTCATGACAATTAGTCTGATGACGATGAGTATGATCCCTACTAATTATTGGCGATACACATACACATCTATTTTTTTATAATTAACACTTTCTATATAAATTATCAACACTTTCCATATTATTGAGAAAATGACGTGTGGGAATTCCTGAAAAAGGGTCTTCGGGTTTTGTATGAGGAGTTGAATAGTTTGCTAAAAAATAATTACGCCAGCCCATCTCAGGAATACCTGTAGGTAATCCAGCAAATGGCATAGTTTTATATTTACCAAAAGATTGATGAAAATTATGAATGGGACCAACGTGATGAATAGGCATACAATCTTTAGTTTGTTTATTATTTTCATTAATTTCATTATTATTTATAGTATTATTCAAATGATTAATCATTGCTACAAAACTATTACTATTTAGTTTATTATTTGAATTTTTATTTGTTTTCGCACCATCTGTTATTTGATATAAATAAGATACTAAAATGACTGCTAAACAAAATGTTAAAAGATAACTTATAAATGTAGTGTCCATTATGATTAGTATTTGTTTGTTTTATTTGTGTTTATTATTTAATTAGATTATTTATTATTTTATTATTTAGTTAGATTTTTTATTATTTAGTTATATTATTATTTAGTTATAATTAATTCTATTTTAATTTTTTTCTAATTATATTAATAAGTAATAATTCTTTTTTTATAATTATTCAAAGTTTATTTAAATTAAATTAAATTAATTATGGTTGTTAAAAAAACTAAAAAATATTTGGTTAAAGGGAAGAGAACTAAAAAAGTTTGCCAGAAGGGTGGAGGGAAGGTAAGGGGAAAGTGGTGGAAGAGACAATCAAAGCCAAAAATCACAAAAAACATGATTGGACCTCCAAAAAACTTTAAACATATGGATAGTTTGACTGCTAAACAAGTCACAAATCCAAGGTATATTAAACACAAAATACTTGCAAAAACAAAACAAAATCCTACTGCCAACAGATTACAAACTAATAATAGAGGCATACCACTTCCTAACGAACTTATTGTTAATTATAAAAAACGTCAAGGGAATTTTGGTATATCTTTTGGTAATTCTATTTCAAAAATCAATAAGCCTATAAATCAAACACAAAATCAAATACTTGGTGTGACTAAAAACGAAACATCGACAAACAACACTAACCCACAAGTAAAAGGAGATTATTTAAATGTTTCTAAAAAACAAGGTCAGAACATGTCTAAAGGTCAGAACATGTCTATTTATAGTAAATTATCTACAGTACTTAATAATAAGTTATCTGATGAGTCAAGAACTAATAATAATACTTATAATCATTTAAAAAGAAAGGTAAATTCTAATTCAGGATATGAAAATATGAATAACGCAAGAGTACCTCACAAGTACGAAGAAATAACCGATAACAAACATGAATACGCAGAAATCATAAACACTTCAAAACCAGAGTATGTAGATATATTGGGACTAACAAAACAAACAGAACCAACATACGTAAATTTGAATCAATTGACTAATAAACCCATTGGTCCAAATGTTACAAATGTTAAAAATGTTCCATCTGTTCCAAGAAATACAAAAAGCAAACAAATAGTTGCAAATGTTCTAAAAAAAAGAGAAAATGATAAAGAATTAAGAATACAACAACAACAACAAAAAAATGCACAAAACAATAAAGGTAAAGAATATGAAGGTAGTATTTTTGAACTATTTAATAAAAAAACAGGACCAGCAACCACACCTAAACCCAAAATAAAACCAGCACTACCATTAACAACAAATTTATGGACACCTGAAAAACAAAACGCCGAAAACGCACAATTTAGACATCTATATGGTAATGCTATATTACAACAACAACCACCATCACCACCAGCACCACCAGCACCACCAGCACCACCAGC
>Ga0228670_1000993_pt1 | contig 13621 bp, 15 predicted proteins | sample 85DmetaG_FD_182785 | JGI IMG/M metagenome (GOLD analysis project Ga0228670, IMG submission 182785) | Seawater microbial communities from Monterey Bay, California, United States - 85D | ecosystem: Environmental > Aquatic > Marine > Coastal | place: USA: California | collected 2016-10-13
TCATCAATTGAATTAAAAAAAAGATTATTTCCATCTATGCCAATATTAGAAATATTATTGTCTTCTGACAGTTGCTGTAAATTTAGATTGTCGACTACTTTCTTATCAAATGTATTTACCTGAATAGAAGGATATGTATTATAAAAATTAGGTAAAGAATATATCACTGCATAACTTAAAACTAGCAGCACTAAAACATATTTCCAGGTAGGATATTTATACATTACTTAATATTATCAAGTGTGTTTTTAGGAAGTATCTGGTTTATAGAATTTCTTTGAAGTTTAATTTCAGTATTATTAGAAATTTTAAGCATTGCATAAGAATCAGTTAATTTAGTAATTTTTCCATAAATGCCTCCAGATGTTGCTATCTCATCGCCAACTTTTAATGCTGCAACCATTTTCTTATGTTCTTTAAGTTTTTTTGACTGAGGTCTAATGAGAATAAAATACATCAATACTAAAATAAATATAGGCAATAGAAATCCAATAATAGACGGTTCTTGCTGTCCTGCTGCATGTGCTGATTCAATCATTTTTCACCTCTCTAAAGTTTCTCTCAAGTTGAGCAATATAATCATCTAACGATGAAGAAATAATAGCATTTCTAAGCTGCATCATTAAATTTTGGTAAAAGTATACATTATGGATAGTCATAAGTCTCGCAGCTAGTATCTCATTACAACGATCAAGGTGCTTGATGTAGGAAATGCTAAAGTTTTTACAAGTATAACATTCACATTCATTGTCTATCGGCCCAATATCATTGAAATATTTCGCGTTTCTTATCCTTTTTATACCACTTGATGTGAATAATTGACCATTTCTGGCATTCCTAGTTGGTATAACACAGTCAAACATATCTACTCCTGCTCTGACTGCATATGCAATGTCTAATGGTTTTCCTATGCCCATTACGTATCTCGGCTTATCAGTAGGTAGCTTGTGTGCATTTTCATTTATTACCTCATACATTATATCTGAAGGCTCTCCAACAGATAACCCTCCCAAGGCGTAACCGTCAAACTCCATATCTACTAATGCTTGTCTTGATCTTTCTCTTAGTTCTGGATACATACCACCTTGTACAATACCAAATAGAGGTTTAGCCAAGTAATTAGCTTTTTTTGATCTTTCTGCCCATCGTAAAGATAACTCCATAGATTTTTCTGTGGTAGATATATCAGAGGGATATTTAATGCACTCATCAAATATCATCATTATATCTGTATTGATTTGCGTTTGAACATCAATTGATATCTCTGGTGTCATTAATACTTTGTCACCATTGAATGGCGATCTAAATTCTGCTCCTTCATTATTAATTTTAACATCTTTGCCTAAACTGAATACTTGATAACCTCCTGAATCAGTTAATATTAAACCATCCCATTTCATAAATTCATGTAAGCCTCCAAACTTTTTAATAATATCTACACCTGGTCTTAGCATAAGATGAAAAGCATTTGATAAAATTATATCGACATTACACTTCCTCAAGTCGTAAGAATCCATAGTTTTGACAGCGCCATAAGTCCCGATAGTCATAAATGATGGAGTATTAATTGTTTTATCATTTATCGTTAACGATGCTGTTCTTGCATGATTATGTGTATTTTGTATTGAGAATTTCATATTAAATCTTAAGTAGCATACTATCTCCATAACTATAAAATCTATAGTTGTTATCAATGGCTTTTTTATATAGTTCTAGTAGCTTGTCTCTACCTATTAACGATGCAACTAGTAATAAAAGAGTAGATTTGGGTAAATGAAAGTTTGTTATCAAACCATTTATTAATTTGAATTTATATCCAGGTGTAATAAATAAGTCAGCCTCACCTTTATAATTATTTTTATATAACTTAGTAGCATAATTCTCTAATGCTCTTGTTGCAGTAGTTCCTACAGCAATTACCCTTTTGTTCTTTCTTTTAACATTTTTTATAGTATCAATTGTACCTTTTTTAACTTCACAATATTCAGATCCAATATCATGCAATAAGTAATTATCATTTGATACAGGTTTGAATGTGTTGTAAGTGACATGCAAGGTTAAATATTCTAATAATACACCCTTTTCTTTTAATTTATTTAACACTTCTTTTGTAAAGTGTAAACCAGCTGTTGGAGCAGCAACGGAACCATCATTTACTGCATAGGTTGTTTGATACCTATCAACATCATCCTTAGTCGCTTTCCTTTTAATATATTTTGGAAGAGGAATCTCACCATATTTAATAAAAAGATTCATTATGTTGTCTTCTGATTTAATAGTAACGTAATTTCTTTCTATATTAGTTACAGTTAGATAATGTTTATTATTGAAATTTAATATAGTTCCAATTTTAAGTTTTCCGGAAGTGCCGAATATGCAGATTGCTTCTGTTGAGCTTAATGTCTTATGGAAAAGGAGCTCTACTGTACCACCTGATTTTTTTTTAACAAATAGCCTTCCAGGAATTACTTTTGTATCATTTAGAACTAATAAATCACCAGCGTTTAAGAAATTACAAATATCTGAAAAAGCTGTATGTTCTACTGAATCATATGTTTTATCATAAATCATAAGTTTAGAGCTATCTCGTTTTAGTGGTGGAGTGAATGCAATGAGATTATTAGGTAAATCATAGTCATATAATTCAATACTTGTTTTCATCAGAATGGATTATAGGTTATCATCATTGCAAATTAAAAAGAAATTTGATACAAAATTAATATGAACTTTTTAGACAAAATAACAGGAGAGAATCTATGGCATTGATAAAAAATTTTCCTCATGATGGCATAGTGACTATTAATCGAGTAATCCTTAAGAAAGGGCATACTATTGACGAGCTTCAAGAGAGAGTTGCGCTGATGTGTGAAAATGTAAAAACATATCATTCTGAAACTGGGTTTATAGGTGGAATGGTCGTTTTAAATAGTGGACAAATATCGAATGAAGGAACTAACCTTGGAAAAGCCTTAGAAAGTGAATTAAAAAATAAGGAAGCGCTTATCATTACATATTGGAATTCTTATGAGGAACACGAAAACTCTCATAAAAGTGATAAATTCCAACCTTTGTTCCAAAAAGTAATCGACCTTTGTGAAAATGGCAATGAAGAAATTGTTTATGATATGTTATGGCAAGGAGAAGCATACACGCCTGAGATGGCTAAAATGGCACAAACAGCTAAAGAGCAAAATAGTTAAACTATCGGAGGGTTCTTCTTGTTGGTTCGTTTGTGTCTTCCCCCAATCAATTTATGTTTTTTTAGCTTTTCGTCAAGCTTCTCTAACGTAGTATCTTCGATACGAATATTTTGAGACAATGCAATTTGTTTTCTTATGTACAATACAGCTAATATTGCAATAATTATGATCGTGAAGTATGTGATATAATCTAACATAGTTCATCTTAGCACAATATACAAATATTATGCCACTGTGGTGGAATTGGTAGACACGAGGGACTCAAAATCCCTTTTTCGCAAGAAAGTATCGGTTCGAGTCCGATCAGTGGTATTAGATTGTCACGAGCAAATAGTGATATGCACAAAAGAAAATGATTGACTATATTATTAAAAAGTTAAAAAAACGAGGGATAGATTTAGATTCTGTACAATTAAATTTAATTCATGATTTGATAGAGTCAATACAGCCTGATAATGATTTAAGTAACAAATTAGACGGTAAATCAACTAAGAAAAACTTCTATATATGGGGAGACGTTGGAAGAGGAAAAACTTTAATTACAAAATCATTTTTTAGCCTGCTTACTGAAAGAAAAGCATCCTTCCATTATATGGAATTCATGCAAAGTATACATGAACATTTATCCAACTTACCAGGTAAGAAGAACCCTCTAAATATTATAGCTAGAGATTTAAGCAAAAGATGTAAGGTTATTTTCATTGATGAATTTCAAGTTGAAGACATAACAGATGCAATGATTATTGGAAATCTTCTAAATCAGCTTATTCAATTAAATGTGACACTTTATTTGACATCCAACACACATCCAAATGACTTGTACAAAGATGGACTGCAGAGAGAAATATTTATAAATGAAATAGAGATTATGAAAAAATCACTTAATATTCATAAAGTTGAAGGATTAATAGATTATAGATCAAGAAATATACTAAATTTGAATAATAGTTCTGATTGTGTCCATGATGATGCCAGCATTATAAATTTTTTAGAGAGTAATTTCGAAAATTTAAACTTTAATAAAGAATATTATGTTAATTCAAGAAGGTTTAGCTGCAAGGCTACTTCAAGTGATTTTTTATGGATTTCGTTTTCTGATTTTTTTAGAGAACCTGGTGGAGACAAAGAATATATAGAAATATCTAAAAAGACAGAATGGATTTTCATTAATGATTTCGTTGCATGCAATGATGATTTAGCAGATCTTATAAGAAGATTTATATCATTTATTGATATTTGTTATAGAAATAAAATGAAAATTAAGTTCTTTTTCAATAACTACTCATGTAATGATTTATACACAGGTGATAAACTAAAGAATCTTTGGAATAGATGCCAGAGTAGACTGAATGAAATGCAAAGTATGCATTATTTAACTAATAAAAAGGAATAAGATGAAAGAAATATTTATATATGGTGTAGGAAATGCACTTGTTGATAGTGAATATAAAATATCAGATGATGAATTAAAGCAACTCAACTTAACAAAAGGTTGCATGGAGCTAAATGATATTCAAAATCACAATAGAATAAATAATCAACTCAAGAAGAAGCATGGGGTTGTAAAAATGATGCCAGGAGGATCTGTAGCGAATTCTTTATATGCTCTTGCTCAGTTTGGAGAAAATGTGAGTTTTACTGGTAGAGTGTCAAAAGATAATGTTGGTGCTACATTTGAAGAATCGTTGAAATTTGTTGGTATGCATTCAGCTATTAAACAGGTTGAAAGCGGTACAACTGGTGAATGTATAGTTTTAATAACACCTGACTATGAAAGAACAATGTATACCTATCTTGGCGTTTCATCTGATTTGTCAAAAGAGGATATATCAAAAGATGTAATATTAAAATCTGAATACATATTAATTGAAGGATATCTAGTAACTTCTGAGAATACTAATACTGTTGCAAAGTACTGTCTAGATATAGCGCATGAGCATAATATAAAAAAAGTTATCACTTTATCAGATCCAAATGTAGTTAAGTTTTTTAAAGATAATATGTTGGAGTTAATTAACAAAAACTTTGATATTATTTTTTGTAACCAACAAGAAGCATATAATATTTCTTCATCTGATGATATTAATGACTCTATAAAGTTCCTAAGTGATTTTTCAAATGAAATAGTCATTACCTCAGGTAATAAAGGAGCTTATGTTTATTATGATGGTAAAATCACTCATGTGAAGACTGAGAATGTTACACCTGTTGATTTAACAGGTGCAGGAGATATGTTTTTAGCTGCATATCTATTGTCAAAGAGAAATAATAAATCTATTACTGAATCCATTAAATTTGCTAACAAATGTGCTGGAAGAATTATTCAAAAATACGGAGCTAAGTTCGACAGTGAAGAAGAATATATAGATCTCAAATCTATCTTATAAAGATTGATAAATATCTTTAAGCTCTTTGGTAGGCTCTGAACTTTCAGTGATACTTCTTCCAATAACCAGATAAGTTGATCCTAGTTGCAATGCATTTACTGGCGTGATTACTTTATGATGATCTTGAGTATTATTGCTAGTTCTTATGCCTGGTGTTACAAAAATTTTATCTTCTGCTGCAAGAGCATTAATATCATATGGTGAACACACAAAGCCATCGATATCAGCTTCTAGACCGATATCTCTCAATCTTTTTAGTTGATCTATTCTTTTGCAACCATAAATCTTTATACAATCATCATCAGATAGACTGGTAAGAGCAGTGACGCCTATTAGTTTAGAAGTTGATTGGCAATCTCTTTTGGCTTTCATAGCAGAAACGGTCATATCATATCCCCCAGTTAGATGAATATTCAACATCCATATATCAAGTGAAAATGCAGATATACATGCCTTATATACTGTTGTGGGTATATCATGAAATTTCAAATCTAAAAAAGTTTCGAATCCCCTTTTATGAACCTTTTTAATTATATCAGGACCATACTTTGTAAAAAGCTCTTTACCAATCTTAATTCTACATAAGTTTGGATCTATGGCATCTATAAATTTTATAACTGAATCTTCATTGTCATAATCTAATGCAACAATAATTTTTTTCGGATCATCCATTATATGTAACTTTCTCACTAAGTGTATTAGGTTTGATTGTTTCCCAATAATTACATGATGGGCATTGCCATATATGGTTTTTAGCTGAATAACCACAATTCGAGCAGCTAAATGTTAAAAAGTTATTCTTTATTAATGTGAGCAAATCATTCTTATGGCTAGAAGTATTGTTAGTTAAGTCTTTGTCTATATATAAGCTATTAAATATATTTGTAAATATATTATTTTGAGTGACATTTATATAATCATTTGGTGACTGATAACCATTCATATTGAACATGAATTCGTACAATATTGGCGAGAAGTTTTTTTCATGTGAATGCTTTAAAACTATATTATATATCTTATTATCGATATCAGCATTATGATGAATAGCTGAGAATTCAATAAGTTCATTAGATGAAATAATTAAATAAATAGAATCAATTTCAAGAAGTTTTGAAAAGTTATCCAAAGCCAAGCTAGGATTCGAGTGCATATTTAATTTAAAAAGTGTTAAGTGTGCTCGTATACTTTCTTTATGTGTATCTATTGCCTTTCTTAATAAAGTAATGGCTTTATTAAGCTGGCTATCCTTATAATAATCATCCGCTTTTTCACAATAATATTGAGATATAATAAGGTCAGGTTGTAAATTTATTATGATTGGCTGTCTAAGGTTTTTTGAGAATTTTATTGCACTATCCCAATCCTTTGACAGTTCATAGATAAGCAAAAGATATTCATTGCATGATTCTAAGTAAGATTTATTTTCTTTTAAGTTAATGAATATCTTTTCCGACTTATCATATAATCCAGCTGAAAAAAAATCTTTAGCAAGTTCATATAGTGTTTGGTTCTTTACACTCCTATCTAGTTTTGGTCTAGATAATAAATTTTGATGAATTAGTATTGCTTTGTCAAACTCCCCCCTTCTTCTATAAACTCCACCAAGTGCTAGATGAGTTTCTATTGTAGAGCTATCAACATCTATAAGATCAGTAAATATTTTTAATGCTTTATCATCTTCATTATTCAAAAGATAGTTTAATCCGCGGTAGTATTCAGAACTATAAATATTATTTACATTTGAATTATTTATTTTGTTTTTATTAAAAGCATAAACAGCTATAAAAAGAATAATAATTGTAATAATTAATATTTCAATCATTCAGTACCATCTCTTAATGGATTTCGTCTGAGATTATCTAGTTCTTCCTGATTAGTTTGTAATGTATTTTTCATTTTTCTATTATTTTTTTTATATGAAATAATAATGCTCGAAAGGTATATAAGTGTAGTAAATACGCCTGCTATAAATGAGTAAAGAATTAACATAGACATGGGAATCTCATAATTGTAAAAATATATATCTATCTGTATATTCTTATTGTTATTAGTGGATATTACTACTGAGATTATTAGCAATAAAGTAGTAAATAGTAGAAAAAATAGTTTCCCCATATTCATATTCTAAAGTAATTTTATTGGAATGAATAGATTAGATATTGTTAACTCTAGATTTAAGTTCTTTACTTGGTTTGAAGTGGACCGTATTTCTTCTTTCTAGTGCTATTTTATCACCCGTTTTAGGATTTCGTGCTATACGTGATTGATGTGTATGTAAAGAGAACGTTCCAAATCCACGGATTTCAATACGTTCACCTTGATATAGATTTGCGCTCATATATTCAATAACCTTTTTTATTGAATATTCAACATCAGATAAACTTAAATTATTTCTTTCTGTAACAAGATTGATAATATCAGATTTATTCACTATTACTTAACAGAGTACAAATGACTTGAAAGTTTTTCTTATCAATTGATTTAATGTTGCATTTTATTGTTTGAGCTACTTCAAGAGATTGATTTTCAAGAATTTCACGCAAGTCTTTTTGAAGTAATTTTAATGAACCTGTAATATTGTTTTGTAATTTAAGGTAAATTCCTGTGTCAGAGATACTTACAACATCGGTAGATATTTCTGAACCCACCTCTAAATCTTGTGTCAGAGAATCAAAGTTTGATTCAATATTTTGCTTAAGCCCTAATGATATCCTCTCTCTCTCAGAATCTATGGAAAGAACTATGGTTTCGATAGAATTACCTTTTTTATAAGATCTAATGAAATCTTCAGGTTTTCCTATGTTAGTAACATCAGAAATATGAACTAGTCCATCAATACCTCCGTCGAGTCCAACAAATATACCAAAATCTGTGATGGATTTAATTTCACTTTTAAGGATGTCACCTTTGTTGTGTTGGGATGCAAATTCTTCCCAAGGATTTGGTAAGCATTGCTTATAGCTAAGAGATAATCTTCTTTTTTCTTCATCAATTTCAATGACTTTTACATTGACCTTATCCCCAAGATTAAGAACTTTCTTTGGACTAATATTTTTATTTGTCCAATCTAATTCGGAAGTTCTGATTAAACCCTCAATACTATCTCCTAAATCAACAAAAACTCCATAGTCAGCAATATTAACTACTTTACTTTCATATACTGCATGAAGCTCTATATTACCCTCAACTTTTTCCCATGGATCATCAGTCAATTGTTTCATTCCAAGGCTAACTCTGTTTTTTTCCTCATCAAATTTGAGAACCTTTACTTCAATTTCATCACCAACTTTTAGTATTTCTTGTGGATGATTTATGCGCTTCCAAGAAATATCTGTGATATGCAGTAAGCCATCTATGCCGCCTAAATCTATAAACGCTCCATAATCAGTTAGGTTTTTCACAAACCCTTTAGTAGTTTTGCCTTCAGCATATTTTTCTTTAATTTCTTCAGAACTTGAATTTTGGTCAATTAGTACTGCCTTTCTAGACAAAACAATATTATTTCTAATTTTGTCCATTTTAATAATTTTGAAATCTAGAGTTTTACCTTCTAAATAATCTGTCTCTTTTGTTGGTCTTACATCTACGAGCGAACCAGGAAGAAAAGCTTTTACGTCCATTAGTTCAACGGTAAATCCACCCTTAACTTTGCCGCATACCTTTCCAGATACAATCTCTTGATTCTTTAAAAGATTTTCTAATGTAGACCAGACTTTCTTTCTTTTTGCTTTTTCTCTAGATAGTATAGTTTCCCCATAACCATCCTCGACAAGATCAAGAGTGACTTCGACTATATCACCAATAGCCACTTCTAATTCTCCATCTGAGTTAATAAATTGACTTTTTGGTATTATGCCTTCAGATTTAAGGCCGGCATTTGTAATGACAAAATCATTTTTAATATCTATGACTGTAGCAGGTATTATTTCACCGGGAGTCATATTTAATTGTGAAATATTAGATTCCAGTAATTGTTCGAATTCAGAAGTTGTTGTCATATGTTATATTTAATTAATTGCCTGTTATAGTATACAAATTTAATATTTTATCAACAATTGCATCAGGTTTTAGGTAAGAAGTATCTAATATATGTCCATTATTTGGTATTTTAAGCGGAGAAAGCTCTCTATTCATGTCGCTATCGTCTCTTTTCATTAGAGAATCATAAATATTATCAAATGTTACATTTTCACCTTTATTAAGTAATTCATTTAATCTTCTCTTAGCTCTTATTTCTAAATCAGCGTCTATATAAATCTTTAAAGGCGCGTCAGGAAATACCTCGGTACCCATATCACGACCATTTGCAATAAGTCCACTTCCTTTAACGCACGAGTGTTGCAAATTAAACATGCATTCACGAACTTCTGGAATTTTAGATACAACAGATGCAGCTTTTGCCACATCATCAGTGTATAAATATTTATCTATTACTAGATTGTTAAAACATACCTCATATTCATTTAAATCATTATTGGTTTTTAGAGATATTTGAGATATTAATTTTTTATAATCTATAGGAGAGTCTGCCTTGTTAACAGATTGAGAGAAAATATATCCAGCAGATCGATATAACTTTCCGCTATCTAATAAGATGAAGTTGAGTTTCTTTGCAAGTAATCTAGATATAGTACTCTTGCCTGACCCACTTGTGCCATCAATCGTAATAATAAATGTTGTTTTAGATTTCATAAACTTCAGCTCCTTGCTCTCTCATGATATCTACAAATGTTGGAAATGATGTACATATATTTTTAGTATCAGTTATTGTAATAGATTTTTTAGAAATTAACCCTGCAACCGCAAATGACATAGCAATTCTATGATCACCGAAACTATTGATTTTACCACCAGATATTTCATTGCCCTCAATCTCTATAGAGTCATTACTTGATGAGACATTTATCCCAACTGCCCTTAGGCCTTTCTCCATGGATTTAATGCGATCACTCTCTTTATGTCTCAGCTCCTCTATGCCGCTAATCTTTGAGAGTCCAGTAGCAACTGAACAAGCAATGAACAGTATAGGGAGTTCATCAATGAGTGTGGATATTACATTACCATCAAGTATGATAGATTTTAGTTTTGACGATGTAACATCTAAATCACCAATCAATTCATTTGATTCTAATCGTTTATTATAAATTTTAATATTAGCGCCCATTTTTTTAAGTACATGGATTATTCCATCTCTATATTTATTAATATTGATGTTAGGTAATGTAATTTTAGATCCTTCAGATATTAATGCTGCCACTATAAAGAATGCTGCGGATGATATATCAGAACCAATAACTATATCCTTTGCGGTAAGTGTTTGTCTGCCTACAATGGTAGTACCTTTCAATGATCTAGTTATTTTATAATTAAAATGTTCTAGCATATTCTCGGTGTGGTCGCGAGTAGTTACAGATTCATGAAAATAAGATGTACCATCAATAAATAACGATGCTAGCATCAAACATGATTTAATCTGTGCGCTAGCTATTTTCTGTTTATAATTTATTGGTTTCAGATTTACATTACCATTAATTTTAAGAGGTGCTTTATAGTTATCAGATAATATATTCGCTCCACACTCTCTTAATGGATCAATTATCCTTTTCATCGGCCTTCTTCTTAATGAAGAATCGCCAGTAATTTCAGTGTTATAATTCTGAATAGCAAGCACGCCTGTTAATAAACGCATCAAGGTTCCTGAGTTTCCAGCGTCAATAATATTTGTTGGTTCTTTTAAACGAGTTAACCCTAAACCTTCAATGCTTAGTGAAGACTTATCAACAACTATTTTTGCACCTAGCTGTTGCATTGCAGATACTGTACATAGACAATCATCCGAGTTGAGGAAGTTTTTTACTGAAAGATGGCCATTTGACAAAGATCCAAGTATTACACTTCGATGAGAAATTGATTTGTCGCCTGGTATATGTATCGTTCCGACAAATGGGTTAGATTTATTCACTAAAAGATTGTTTGAAGAGCTCATCAGGTTTTATTATTTATCTTCTTTAATATAGACATGATCTTTTTTTTGTTAGAGTCATTTAAGAGTGTTCTAAAAATCTTCAGATTTTTTTCTATACGAGTGATTGATTTCTTAAGATTATTTTTATTATTAATAAATATGTCGGTCCACATTTCTGAGCTACTCTTGCTTAGGCGGACATGTTCTCTAATACCTCCGCCTAGTAATAATGATAAATTATTATCTATAATCCTTTGCGGTAGTGTTTGCATAAATACGTAAGACATAAGATGTGAAATATGACTTGTTTCTGACATCAAAATATCATGTTCATTTCTATCTAAATCATAAGTATGAGATCCTAATGATTTCCAAAACTTGGATAGTCTAGTATATGTAGATTTACTACATTTACTCTTATCGATTAGAAATACAACCTTATTAAAAAACATATCTGATACTAAATTGCGTGGACCAGTTTTCTCTGAACCGGTCATAGGATGTGAACTTAAATATTCAACTTGAGATTTAGCGGTCAATTTGTAGATAATACTACTATTTTTACCTTTTGAACTGCCGATATCAGTTAATATGATTTTTTTTGATGCGTATCTTACAATTTCAGAAGTAATATTTGCATAGGTACTTAAGGGAGTGCAGAGTATTATTAAATCCGGATTATCCATTTTAGAAATATCAGTCAATGCTTCATCGATAACTCTCTCTTTCTTGGCATAAATTAAGTTATTTCTATTTAAGTCGTAACCAATAATATTTTTTGATAGTTTATTTTTCCTAATAGAAGAACATAATGATGCGCCCATCATTCCAAGACCAATAACTAATATATTATTTAGTTTTGTTGCCATAAAATTCTTTTAAATATTTTATAAAAACTTTATTATCGCTTGAAGAACCTAGTGAAACTCTAAGATATTCTGGAAGTTTATAGTTATTCAGAGGTCTGACTATCACTCCCCTAGTTAACAAGTAGTCAAATAATGAACTTGAATGAGTACCAGCTCTAAAAGTAACGAAGTTACAATAAGTACCAAGATAATTTATTGATAATTCTTCGAATGCTTTCTTAAATTGTTTCAATGCAATAAAGTTGTTTTTTTTACTATCATTAATAAATTTAGAGTCTTTCAATGCAATGCTTGCCGCTTTTTGAGCAAAATAGTTTGTACTAAAAGGTTGCTTGTATAGTTTAAGTTTTTCAATATTTTCTGGATTAGAAATCCCATAACCAACCCTCAATGATGCAAGTCCATATATTTTTGAAAAAGATCTTGTCACATAGAGGTTTTTATATTTTTTTACAAGACTTATAGCTGATTTTTCAATACTTGAGTCAAGATATTCGTAATATGCTTCATCTAAAATTACGGATATTTTTTTAGGAATTATTTTCAGAAACTCGTCAATGTATTTTAATGATATATAAGTTCCAGTTGGATTTGCTGGATTTGCAATAAATATTAACTTTGTATTACTTGTAATCTTTTTATATATAGAGTTAAGATCCACACCAAGATAGTTATTTCCATTTTTATTAGTATCAGGTTTACTTGTAATGAGCTTAGCGTTTTGGAGTTTTGAAATAATTTCATAGACTAGAAATGAGTGCTTCGGAATAATTACTTCAGATTTATAATCAATGGTTGATCTTACAATCAGTTCTAATATTTCATTACTACCATTACCAAGAATAATATTCTGAGCCTTCATTCCACATCTAATAATCTTTGCTATTTCAGAATGTAGATTATGAGGATTACTGTCAGGATAAAGGTTTAGGTTATGTTTTGATTTTTTAATGAATTGCATGACATCTTTTGAAATAAACGGATTTTCATTAGATGCTAGTTTTACAACTTTTTTTAAATTATATTTTTTCTTAATATCATGTATATTAAACCCAGGTGTATATTTTTTGATTTTATTTGCCACTGCTAATCTATACTTTTTGGGTAAGACCCAAGTAGTTGAAAGTATCTAGATAGTTTCTCTATCTTAGTAAGTGAGTTTGATATTTTTTTATTGTGTTTGTGGCCAGTTATATCAAT
>Ga0228670_1001000_pt1 | contig 13559 bp, 11 predicted proteins | sample 85DmetaG_FD_182785 | JGI IMG/M metagenome (GOLD analysis project Ga0228670, IMG submission 182785) | Seawater microbial communities from Monterey Bay, California, United States - 85D | ecosystem: Environmental > Aquatic > Marine > Coastal | place: USA: California | collected 2016-10-13
ATAGATTATTTTATGGCTAATGATGGAAATTTATATAATAAACTGTTATGGTGGGCTGGTGGAAATAGAACGCAGTGGACTTCAACAACTGTCAGAAACGTGTCCACTAGTGCAAGAACTAAGCAAATAGAGGGTGTCCAATCCTATAAACCAAAAACACAAACCAACGGAAATTACATACCAATAAGACAACATTTTTAATATGATAACAATAGAAGAGGGATTAACCCTAAACAATCCAACGGTAAAAATTAAGTCCGTACAATATGAACAATTTAACAACTTGGTTAATGTAGAAATATATTTTATTGAAGAGGGAAGCGCGTTTACTCATTCAAGAAATTATACTTTCACAAACGAGGACGGCAAAGATTTAGTTTATGCCGATGTGATTGAGCTAGTAAAAACTAACAATGTATTAAGCAATTTCTTTTAATTATGGACTACGAAAAAGACATAAAAAAAATATTGTGCAAGTGTCAATCAGAGGAGAAGACACTTGAAGAAATTAAGACGCTAACGGCAAAAGGCAACATCTTAGAGGCTATCGAAGACAAAGACCTTGGTATATCAATCGAGGCTTTGGGATTGACTTTAGAGGACATCGACAATCCTGAGTATATGCACGGAATCGAAGAGGCTGACCATAATATTATGGAGTTTGCCAAAAAGGATTTAATTAACCTTTATCGATACGTGGCACACCCGTCTAGTGGTTATGGAGCTTCAAACCTTGGAAATGATACGCGGTCTTTTTGTCGTAAGGTTGTTAACCGTACAAATACAAGTTTAATGAGATACGTTGACATACTTAAATTAAATGGAAGTAATAAAGGATTTGGACAAGGTGGTTCGAATATTTATAGCGTTTTTAAATTTCGTGGTGGTGTTAACTGCAAACATATTTGGGTTAAATATAGCTACAATAAAAAAACTAGGGAGCTAGTAAAAGCACCAAGAAACCAACAGCCAAAAATGATTGACGCAGGAAAAGTAGGTAACGCGTAATGGATAAAATGAAAAAAGCCCTAAAGGTGTTCGGTGCGGACTTTGTTGACCAAATGGCGGCAATACTTCGCAAGTCTGACAAGATAGCTTCACGGGAGCTAATCGAATCGTTAAAGACTAGAGTATACAAAACAGGCTTTGGTACGTCTTACACGCTTAAAGTTATCGCGGCTGAACATCTTAAATATGTTGAGAGCGGGAGACGTAAAGGAGCAACTCCGCCACCTGTAGCACCAATTAAGAAATGGATAAAAGATAAAAATATAGGATTACCTGAGGGCGCGGCTTATGGAGTGGCTAAGAATATCGGTAAGAACGGAATCAAACCGTTAGACGTTGTTAACAGCGCGTTTAAAGAAGTTGAGCGAGGCATTGAGTATAGACGACTAGAAGAGGGCGCGGCTGATTGGGTTGATGATTTAATAAGTCAAAAGTTAAAAGGAATGAATAAGAATAAAAATATAACGTTTAGATGATAACTATAAAAGTACAACCACAAGAGGCACAAAGCGCATATAACGAGGTTATTGTCGTTTTGGATAGCACGAAAAAGGCAGAGGAAAAATTCCAATACGTTGTTGATATTTCCGTAAATGGAGATTTCACAAGTAGGTTAAAAATACAATCAAACCCGCAAGGATATGGCGTTGTAAATATATCGAAACATTTAGAGGGGTTTATTTCTTCGGATTTAGATTTAGCTAACAAAGAAATATTTAAACAAATTACAAACTCATTTGCTTTGTACGATGTTAGTATAAAAGAGGAGTATTTGTTGGTGTCGGATTTTAGCAGCGTGCAAAACAATGGCGGGTTTGCTTGGGTTGTTCTTACGGATACAACTACGCGTTACAAAGTTGGCGATTTTATTACTTTGACGGGTTCGGGAATTACTCATTACAACGGAGTCCAAGAAATTACAGGAGTTGGGGTTTTCGCAGGGGTAACCAGACTAACAACTACTAGAACGTACACGAGTACAGATACTTTGGGCGGGACGTTACAACTAACAAGCGAAACGGCAACGGTAGACGATGCTAGTCAGGTCGTTTTTAATGATAAAGTCGCAATGAATAACGTTGTTAATTGGAATAAAGTACCTGAATGGAGCTTGACAGATTACACACTAGACACAACTAACAAGGGTAAGTTCTTAACTAATTTACCCGCGACTTTTTCTACAGGATTAGAGGACAGATTCACAGTAAATTTTTACAATGTAGTAGATAATGACGCGAAATACTTGAAAATTGTTTCCAATCTGGGAACTTTTTATGTCGATAACGACTACGCTGTGTCCTCTTCCGACCCTGAAAGGCTTATTTTAAGCGCGGGAGTAGGTGCATTTGATATAATAAACGCGCCTTTATCGGTTACTTTACCATCAGACCCGCAACCCGTTATTGACTCAACAACTAAAAGTTATACGGTGGCACTTGTTAACGCTTCACTTGCAGAAACTAGCGAGACTTTAACCTTTAATATCGACAATTATTGTAACAATTATGACGGGTTTAGGCTTATGTACTTAAACCGTGGCGGCTCGTTTAGTACTTTTAATTTCACTTTAGCACATACTAAGGCGGTGAATGTTAAAAGAAAAACGTTTGAACAAAACTACGGCTCTTATGATTCTGTTTCCAACACTTACGGATGGAATACTTACGACCGAGGCACTACGGTAATTGATACCGAGGTTGAGGAATCTTTTACAATTAATAGTGACTACGTTAACGAGGCAGTCGGGGACACTATAGCGGATTTAATACAATCGCCTGAGGTTTACCACTTAGCCGATAATGAATATAATACTTTAGGCGCGAATGTTACAATAACAAACGCAATTGATAAAGGCGGTTTTCTACAGCTTCAAACGTCAGCGGCTCACGGGTTAAAGTTCAATGATGTTGTAAGGCTTTCGGGGTTTGCTTCGGATTCGTTCAACCAAGATTGGAGAGTTAAAAGCGTGGATAGTACAACAAAGATAACTATTAATAAATCCTCAACGCCAACGCCCTTTGTTGGTGGTGGTCAAGTTCTTAACAAATTATCGTTAACAAAAGACGGAGAGTTAAGGGCTATAAATATCAAAACAAGTTCGGTTAATTTGAAGCAAACCAAAAAGGAAAAATTAATTAGCTACAGTATTAAATTTAATTACTCAACTAAAAACAATACGCAAAGATGATAAAATTAATTGTACTAGGTCAAGAGTTAGAAGTTGAGGGAGAGTTTGGCTTCGGCTTGAACTATAATATTGATGACGTAAAAGACCCGTCTAAAAGAAACGGTAATTATTCAAAATCAATAACTTTAGCAGGAACTAAAAAGGCTAACAAGTTACTCGGTAATTTATACGATATTAACAGCGACTTTACTTTTTTCAATCCTAACATAAGAACCCCCGCAAAAATAGTTGTTAACTCAACAACTGTTATGAGTGGATATATGCGTTTGATTAGTGTCGACAAATCTTTTCACAGTTCTACGGATGGAAATAATGTTTCTTACAAAGTTAATATTCAGTCGGACACTTCGGATTTTTTCGCTGAGATTAAAGACAGGAAACTAGAGGATTTAAGCTTTAGCGACTTTAACCACGTATTAAGCAAGACGAATATTGAAAATTCTTGGAGTCACACACCTACTGATGTATATGTTTACCCACTTTTAAAGAATACTCAAAACATTTACACGTGTACCGACTTTAAACCCGCTATTTTTCACAAAGCATATTTAAAAAGAATAGCAATAGAGGCGGGTTATACGGTTTCGGGCGGCTTAATGGACGACTCAACCGAAGAGGGGGCGGCTTATGCAAAAGATATTATTCCTTTTAACGGTGAAAGTCTCGGGTTGTCTGATGCTGTTATTGAATCTAAACGCTTTCAAGCCTCTCAAACGGTAGATGAATTAGTCTGTTCGATAACTCTAGCCTCAGGGAACATGAACGCTTCACAATGTACGGGAGATTTTGACTTCATTAATGATGACACGACAGGAACTAATTTTAATAACGGTGATTATCTACCTACATTGAGCAAATTCGAGTCTGACGGTTCTAGTAATTGTAATTTCTTAATGACTCACACGGTACAAATTGATGTTAGTTCTCCGTCTACCGATGTACTAATGTCAAATAGCGCGTTCAGATACAAGGTTTTTTTAAATGTTGACGGGGTGCGACATTCAGTATTAATATCAGGCGTTTTGGTTACACCCGATTTAAACGCGGCAAACTCGTACTCTAGTAGTACCGTCTTCAACCTTAGTAATATAACATCATATATATCAACCCTAAACGCTGAAAGGGTTAGTTTTGAATATGAATGTTATAATCAAACGTCCGTTAATTTAAACGGCATTAGCGTTGACATTACAATAAAAGATACGGTACTAAGCAACGAGGTTAACGGTTCGCAAGTTTTAGAGGGTGACGACTTGCTATTATCGAACGCTATACCTAAAGACGTTAAACAAACTGACTTAGTAACTGACTTAATTAAAAGGTATAACGCTTATATTTACGTTAACCCTGACAATGAAAAAGATATTGTTTTCGATACACGTGACGGCTTTTACAACAGCGGAAACACTTTAGATTGGACTAACAAAAAAGACTACTCTAAAAAGGACACAATAAAGCTTTTAAGCGAGTTACAAAGCAAGGAGCTACAGTTTACATATACAAGCGATAAAGACGCGTTAAACACGCAGTACAGCGATTCTGTGGGCGGTGATGTTTTCGGAGTCAATAAGGTTGAATTTCAAAACGATTTTGTAAAGGGTACTAAAAAAATTCAAACGCCTTTCGCGCCTACGCCATTAGTCGGAAACAGTCCGAGCGCGTCCGCTATTGTTCCCGCTATCGATAAAGATTCACCTAACAATAAAATCAGGGTATTGCATTATGGCGGCTTAAAAAATTGTTTGCCAACTAAGCTTTGGGTATTTGAGTACTTGACCTCATTTACAACGCCATCATATGCGACACAGGCTTACTCAACTTATCCTTACGCGGGACATTTGGACGACCCTATAAACCCGACTTTAGATTTAAACTTTGGATTAAATGAGTTTTCTTTTTATGATGATTTAGAAAATTCCACAACAGCAAATTTATACAATAGGTTTTGGAAAAATTACGTTGAGCAAATAAACGAGGGTAAATTGTTGACGTGTTATTTTAATCTTAATGAGGTAGACATTCATAAGGTTAAAAATAATATGAATAATAAAATCTTTGTTAAAGATTCTTACTACTACATAAATAAAATAGTTGATTACAACCCTGTTGTTAAGGGAGTTACAAAAGTTGAACTTTTAAAAATAAAAGACGGCATAAAATTTGTGACCGAAAATATTAAACAGCCTGTTAATTACAATAAAGCTGAGATTTACAGTATAATATACAAGGATGATAAGGGGAATTATTCAGAAAGCGAAAATGTTACTTTTAACGGGTCTAATAATTATGTCGGGGCAAATTCAGATAATAGCGTTGTTTTTGGTAATGGTAATTACATTGCTTCGGACGTTCCTAACGGGTTTATAATTGGGGCTAACAATAAAGAGGTAACTGTTGCGGGCGGTGGCTTTGTTGGCGAAACTGAATATCTGAACGGCAAACCTGTTGCGCTACCTAATTACAAAACCCTTTCTTTAAATATAACTCAAAACGAAGCCGAAACCCCTACAGCGGTTGAGCTTAACAATACTATTAATGAGTATTATTTTTTTCAATATGTTAGCACAGGCACTTACCGATTAATTTTCCCTGACGGATTTACACAAGCTAAAGCGGTAGCGGTTAACAATTTAAACACGGGAACAAATGACGTTCTTACTGTTTTGATTGACGACCCTAACGTAATATTGATTAATACAAGAAATGATTCAGGCACTTTAACCGATGGAATTTTAGAAAATTCTTTTGTTGAAATTAGGTTTTACGATTAAACAAAAAAACATAATTAACTTTTATTAGTATGGATTTAGAGATAAACAACCAAAGAGATTTTTACGACAAAGTGAGAATTAACGAGGACGGGGAAGTTCAGACCGTAGTTGTTGCCAAAACGGGAGCAGAAACAAAAGCGGGAACAGCTAAGGAATTTTACGAGCGTATAGCCTTAGATGAAAACGGAAACATTAAAACTTTTATATAAATGGCAGACTTAGAAATTGACGACCAAAGGGACTTCTTTAGGGAGGTTGTGTTGGATGAAAACGGAGCGTTAAAAGTTTCGGGCGGGGCAGATAGTAACTCATCCGCAGGAATTGAGTTTACGGGAGCTTTCGCGGGTAAACCTTTGACAAACAATTATGTTTGGGAGAACGGCAACGGTATTAATATAACCCAATCCGATGTTGATGCGGGTATCTATAAAACATTTAGTTTTGATTCAGCCGTACAGGCAGCGGTTGACTCTCCCTATTGGACAGACCCTACACCCGCAGACCACACAGGCAAGGGGGTTTTTGGTAACTCATATCTGCCCTCAGGCGTTAGCGGGGTTTTTGACTTTACAACCGTAGACGCTGACACTTACGAAGATGGTACGAACGTTCCAACAACGGGCGGTCTTGACTTTTCAACTTTAGCGGTTGGCGATAAGGTAGAAATAAGATTCGATTTTAACGCAATACCTCAAATTGCAAATACAACTTTGCAACCTGCGATATGGTATAAAAACAGAGACGCGTCAAACAATGTTACGTTTACTTTTCCTTTAACGGCTCAGCCTATTTTTTACGGTGGCGGTACTGTTGGGAAAACTTATTTAAACCGTATCGAAATGAGCGTTTATATTGCAAGTCAAGAGGATATTAATTCCCTTTCTCACTTTGCAATTAAATCAGACAACCCTATTATAATACAACCTTTAAGTACATTATTCACTTTAGTAAGATAAAATATGGCAATAAGAATACAAAGAAACGAAGCAGGAAACTGTATAAACTTCCACGGGGCAAGTAATCCAACATATTGGAACGCCTGCTTAAGTGGTTCGGTAGATGCTGAGTTTACGGACACGGTAAGCGTTGTTAACGATATTATCACAGCGCAAACAGGCGAAACAGAGTACGAATTTTATCGAGTGCCTTTTACTCAATTTGTTGACGCGGACGGCAACGCCTTTGCAACCGCTCAGGATTGCGCGGACTACATTACAGAAAAAGCAAATGTTGTTGGTTTAGGTGGTGGCGGTACTGAGCTGACAGGCGAAACAGTATGTTTCAAACTAGACGATACTAACACATCTATAATGCTAGACAACGGCTATAGCTTCGGAGTTAACACAATTAAAGCGGTTGACAATGGTGACGGTTTAATTCAAATACAAAGCGAACTAGGGAATATTGTACACTTTACAAAGTTAGACCATACTAGCGCTTGCGATGGTAACGGTAGCGCAATTAGCGGGGGTCTTAATGATGTTATAAACTACTTAAACGAGTTGTTTACTGTTGGAGCTTTTGAAAGTGTAGTAATTGCAGACCCTTACAGCACAATGGTGGCAGACGTTAGCGGGGTTGATACCTCGGTAAGTTATTCGGGTTATGGCTTAGACCCTGTAGGTGCTGACGTTTATGGTTCTACTAGCTCAAACAGTCAAAACGGTTTGAAAACTACCGAAACAATAGACCAAGCAGGCGAATACTTCACTTTTGATATTAGAAACGAGGGAACTATTGGTTTTGGTTTAATACATTCACAATCTAGTTATGATTCAGGGTACTACAGCGGGAACGCTAACTACGCAGACCCTACAAGGTTTGGGATTGACAACTCGGCACACTACGGCTTCCAATTTTCTCATTGGTTTCACCCAACGCCAAACGGCTCTTGGACTAATTACGGAGCTAACACAAGTTACTCGATGCGCGCGGGATGGTCAAATTTTAACGGAACGGACGAACAGGCAGATTGGCTAGCGGGCAACCCTATAAAAATAAGGGTCGGTATTGACACTAACGGGTTTATATCAATCGAAACTTTAAGAAACGGGACGGACTGGGTTGTTCACGCTAGAACCTCTTACCCTATTGTACAAGGTTCGGAGTTTCATTTAGGTATTAAAACAAACGACACAGGCGCAAGGGTTTACAGTTTGCCAAAAGTTCACTTATTAGAGCCCGAAGCCCCTACAATGTATTTTAGATATATCGAAAGCCCTGACGGGGTTTTTAACTATCCTTTATTCACTACAGCCGAAGAGGCTGAGTATTATGACGAAATAGTAAACGGATTAACAGCAGGGGCAGGGTCAAGCCATACACACACATACGCGGACGACCCAACAAACACAACCTGGTTTATGCCTGAAGCTTCTCACGATGCCGCAACATATCAGCATAGCTCAGCGCCTACAGGCTCGGAAACCTTTAACGGGGTAGCGGTTAGCTATACAGAGGTGACTAGCTTAACCAATGCAGACTTAACACCTGCTGCCTTTAGCGGCTCAGACATAACACAGGAAGAGGGTACAAATGTAAATATACAAGTTACACCGCAAGGCGCTAATTGGTCAACATCGGTAAATATAACCCCAACAGGTAGCGGCTTAGTTTATGACGGGTATAGCTTAATTCAGGGTACTTTGACAGACGTAGGAACTGACACGGTTTACACGGTTACGGTAACTCGCGCGAACGCTTACGGGTCAAGTGTTGGAACAATGACGGTTACGGCTACAGATGTCGCACCTGTTCAAACTAACTTAACAGCGTGGACTAAAGCGTTAGATTTTAGCGGGTCTAGCGAACATTTAAAACAAGTGAGTAACAGTGTGAACTACAACCCTTTGAGAATGAATAATCTATCTGTAAGCGTTCCGCAAAATGCTAACAGTAGTAAAACGAGTAATGACAGTAATTGTAGGGCTTGGGCTACAGCTGTAGTGTTCAAAGCGGATGGAAACAACTCGAATCAGCACATTTGGAATAGTGGCGAGGGCGCTAGCAATGGTAACGACAATATTTATTTAAGAATATCAGCCTATAAACAGTTATTTTTCGGTTGGGGTAGAGAGGGAGACGGCTACAACGAATGTAAAATAGGTATTCCGTTAAACACGGGTCATTGGTACGGTGTCTATATATGTAGTAAAGGTTATAGAACTTCATCAAATGCCGCCTCATCAGCTAGTAATTTATCGGGCGGTTTTGATATTAGAATAATGTCGAGTATTGATTCTTTTGCTAGTGTAGGCTTTAATCAAAGTGTAACATCTGGATGGACTTCTACAGGCGTTAGAATGAATAGAGGCGTGTCGGGAGACTTTACTATTGGGGGGCGTAGTTCAAATAGGAGTTTTCACGGTAAAGTAGCTAGTATGGTTGTAACTAATTTAAGAAACAATCAAAATATTCCTAATGATACTGAGATAAAATTAATGATTACAGACCCGAAAAAATGGGAGGATGACTACAGAGACGGTCAAATAGTCAGAAGCGCTTTAAACGGTCAAGAGTTAACTTATAACCCTAGCAGTTGGCAATATGGCTATACATCTAACTTTATTTGGTTAATGGGTGACGGTCAAGCAGATAATTATTCTCAGGGCGTGAGAAACGAGGTTTTATTTACAGACCAAAATGTTGGTAAATTACAGCTTAATAGTATGGTATCTAATGACTTTGAAACTGTAAATATTAACGGGCTTACTTAAAAAATTTAGGGGGGTGCAAATCCCCCCATTTTAATATATGGCAAAGGAAATAGAAATTGATATAAAAGTTGACAGTAAACAAGCTGTTGATGGGGTTGACAAATTAGGAAAGTCTACAGATAAACTTAATAAATCAACAGACGGTTTAAAAGAGGCAACCGATAACGCTACTGACGGTCTCAGCAATATGGGCGGTGCGCTTGGAACTGTTGGTGGTGGTATGCTTTCAGCGTTAAGCGGTGCTAAGGCTTTGGCAAAAGGATTTATTGCTTTGGCGTTAACCCCTTTAGGGGCTGTTTTGGTTGGAATATCTACAGCAATAATAGCAGTTAAAACGGCTTTTGAATCTTCGGAAGAGGGGCAAAACAAGTATAATAAATTAATGACTGTTTTAGGTGCTTTAATTGGCAACCTTTCTGATTTGTTGGCTGACTTTGGTGAAGCTATAATTGAGGTGTTTGAAAATCCTAAAGAGTCCTTAATAAGTTTTGCAAACCTACTAAAAGAAAACATAGTTAACAGGTTTGTTGGTATGTTTGAGTTAATACCAAAGTTAGGTTTAGCTGTTGAACAGCTTTTTAAGGGTAATTTTGGTGAAGCGGGAGAAATAGCCGTTAATGCCGTAAGTAAGGTAGCTTTAGGGGTTGAGGATATGACGGGCAAAATTGAAGCCGCTACAGAAGCCACAAAAGCATTTATTAAGGAGCAAGAGAGAGAAGCGGGGCAAGCGGCAGAGGTTGCTAATATGAGAGCTAAAGCGGATAAAATCGAGCGTGACTTGTTAGTCAAAAAATCTGAGTTGCAAAGTAAGGTTGCACAATTAAGATTGAAAGCTAGACAAGAAGACCAATTTTCAGCAGAAGAAAGGAAAGCCGCGTTAATTGAGGCGCAAGACTTAGAAAATCAACTTTTAGATAAAGAAACTGAATTTTTAGAGTTAAGGCGTGACGCTCAAATCTTAGAGAACACTTTTAGCCGTTCAAACAAGGAAAATTTAGATTTAGAAGCGCAAGCAATAGCAGCCGTAAACAATCAAGTGGCAGCACGTGCAAATGTAGCGCGACAATTACAAAGAGAGCTTAACACGGTAGACAAACAAATCCAAGCGAGAGAGAAAGCAAAAGCAAACGAAGCCGCAAAAATACAAGCGGCAGAAGATAAGCTAACAGAAGACAAACAAAAGGCAGAGCAAGCGGCAGAAGATAAAAAATTAAAACTACTAGAAGAAAGTCAAGAAAGAGCCTTAGAGTTAAAACGCGCTCACAAACTAAGATTAGCCGAAGAGGGTTTGAATGATGACAACCTAACACCTGACCAAATCCGAGAACGTTACGAGGCTGTCAAAGTTGTCGAGGAAGAAATAAGAGCCGCAAAACTTGAAAAAATAAACGAAAATTTTGAAGCTGACTTAATAAGTCAACAAGAGAGAGACGCGCTGACCATAGGAGTTGACAAGGCAACATCGGACGCAAAGGCAAACTTAGACACACAAGAGGCAAACAGGTTTGCAGCCATTGAAGCTAGTAAGGAAGAGGTTAGGCAACACAGTTTGAACGCGGCTGTTAGTGGTTTAAAATCTTTGGCGGCTTTAGACGAAGACAACAGGGCGTTAATGGCAGCTTCTTTGATTGCTGAGAATGTTGTCGGCATATCGCGGACAATACAATCAACAATAGTGGCAAACTCTAAGGCGGTGGCGGCTTTTCCTGTTACAGCGGGGCAACCATTTGTCGCAATTAATACGGCTTCGGCTGCTCTCGGTATTGCTGCGAGTATTAAAGCAACGCAAAAAGGTTTAGCGGCTACTAAAAAAGGCGGTTCGGCAGGCTCAGCACCTAACATACCGACAGGGGGTAACGCTCCTGCAAGCGCACCGAGTTTGAATAGTGAAACTTTGTTTTCTTCGCAAAATTTACAGGGTAACGAGACCGAACAAATAGAAAATAATACAGGACAAAATCAGATAAAAGCGTACGTAGTTGAGAGCGAAATAACAGATACACAAAACGACATTTTAGACTTCAAAACAGCAGCCGAAATAGGGTAGTAATCTTGTGACAAAAGTGTCGATTTTTGCGTTTCGTTACAGTTTGTTCACAAAACTTTTGAGTGATAGCGTGCCCTACAGAGATTTCACTTGTTATATATATATAAGGGAGGCGGTCTAACAATAAAACAGAAAAAAATAATTAACTTTTAATAGTATGGTAGTAGAACTTACAGTAGACGAAAAAGACGAAACAGGAATCAACACAATTTCATTTGTTGAGAATCCCGCAATCGAAGTAGATTTTTTATATTTCAATAAAAACAGAGAAAAATATCAATTCAAAGACGAAGAAAAAAGAATCGTTGTTGGTTGTGCAATGATACCAAACGAAAAAATCGTACGTTTAGATTCTGACGGCAACGAATATTTTGTTTTCTTTTCCGAAGAGACAGTTCGCAAGTGTGCTGAGTTGTATTTTAAAAACAGCAACCACACAACAACAAACGTAGACCACGAAAAGAATTTGATTGACGGCGTTACCGTTGTCGAATCTTGGATTGTCGAAGACCCTGAACACGACAAAAGCAAGGCTTTAGGATTTAAAGACGTTTTAAGAGGTTCTTGGTTCGTTTCTTACAAAGTTGATAATAATACCTTATGGGATAAAGTAAAGGCAGGAGAAGTGCTAGGATTTAGCGTAGAGGGTATGTTTACGCAAACTATCCAAGATGAGAACGCAAAATTTGAAAAACAGATGTTTGAAATACTAGATTCTTGTCTAACTGACGAAGAAAAAATACAAGAAATTAGAACAAGATTAAATTAACTACTTTTATTTATATAAATCAATTAATTATGAAAGACAGAAATCTATTAAAAGAAATTAAAGAACTAGTTTTTGGAGAAGAAGAGCTACAGTTTTTAGACGTGAAAACGTCTGACGGTGTAATTTTAAGAGTCCAAGAGTTAGCAGAGGGTCAAACAGTATCAATCGTGTCCGAAGACGGTGAGAACGTTAGCGGAGCAGGTGAATACACGTTGGAAGACGGACAAGTTATAACCGTTGATGAGGCGGGTGTTATTACAGCTATCGCTGAGGCTTCTGAAGAGGTTGAGGAGGTTGAAGAGGCTATGTCCGAAGAAGTTGACAACTTTGCACCTTTAAACGAAAAAATTGACAACCTTACAAACGCTTTAGCGGGAGTATTGGAAAAGTTTGCAGAGGTTGACGGACAGTTGAAAGAAGCTAACGAGAGAATTGAAAAGTTTGCCGCTGCACCTGCTAGCGATGAACCTGTAATTGAACAGGCAGAGCCTAAAAGAAACGGAAAAGAAGACGCTTTGAAAGCTTTGGCACAATTCAGAAAGAATGGCTAAAAAGAAAGTTCAAGTAATAGACTACTCTAAAGAGGACGTTTTAAAGGATTATAAAAACGGAGTCAAAAATTTTAGAGTATTATCAAGGAAACATAAAAAAACATTAAAAGAAATAAATAAAATAATTAAATTATGAGTTTAGATTTAACCGCGCTTAGCGCGTACACAGACGAAAACAAAATGCCTTTAGTAAGAAAGGCTATCTTAGGCGGGAAAACGTTAGGATTAATTACAGTACAACCAGACATTAAAAGTTCGGCAGCTATTAATATTTTAGAGGGTTCGGCTGTATTTCAGGCGGGGGCTTGTGGTTTTAACGCGTCAGGGACGACAACTTTAACACAAAGAATTTTGAGTGTTGCTAAAATTAAGCAAAACGAGGCAATTTGTGTTGATGACTTAGAAGCGTTCTACACGCAAACAATGATGAAAGCGGGTTCTTATAACGAAGAAATTCCTTTCGCTCAATTGTATGCAGAAGAAAAAGCGGCAAGAAGTGCAAAAGCTAT
>Ga0228670_1001011_pt1 | contig 13443 bp, 9 predicted proteins | sample 85DmetaG_FD_182785 | JGI IMG/M metagenome (GOLD analysis project Ga0228670, IMG submission 182785) | Seawater microbial communities from Monterey Bay, California, United States - 85D | ecosystem: Environmental > Aquatic > Marine > Coastal | place: USA: California | collected 2016-10-13
GAGATTTTTCTAAAAACTCCCCAATCATATTTTTCTTTGGTAACTTCAATTTTATTTGCTTGATTTAAGTAAGTCATTTTTCGTTATTTTTTTGTTTATAAAAAGCCCTTAAGCTAGGCATAGTATAGCTTGGCGACCCCTTAACATCAAGTTAATAAGCTCAAATATTTTAAACTTTTTATCTAAATTATATGAATAAAATTTCACTAAATGAGGTTAAAATTTGCCTGGAGAATATCTTGCTAAGAAGCGATCCTAAAATGGGCAAAGCGCTTTATTTAAAACTTCTACATTGCTTATATCTAAATTAAATGAAACAGAATCATCGCCAATAACTTTAACGACATCCATTCCTTCACCGCCATCGATATTCTCATTTAAATCTTCGGCATCAATCATAATCACATCATCACCAGCACCGCCAATTAGCGTATCACTTCCGAGTCCACCCATTAACCAATTATCATTTGCATCACCAATTAGAGTATCGTCTCCTATATTACCGTATGCTGAGTTTACACCCTCATTTGCCAAATCTACTGTTTGACCAGTTTGACCAGTAACAACAAAAGAGCTAGATTGTCCATCTTCTGTAGTAATTTTTGATCCTTGTTCATAAACATCGTTCCACTCATAACCAATAGGGTTGGTAGCGAAATCAACAGCAGCAACCTCCCTTGTTGTGCCATCTGTCATGGTCATATTCGAGCGTGAAAGAATAGGATTTCCTTCTAATCTTTCTCGGTAGCTTATTTGTCTGTTTAAATCGATTGATTCAATATTATGCTCTTCTAAGGTTTTGATTTCTCCTTCATCAGTTAAACCATCTTCATTTTCATCTTGCCAAACTCTTAAAGTACTCCACAAATCATCCTGATTATTAAATATATTATCATCATTACTATCTAAAGCCTTTAATGCTTCTAAACCATCAGCAAAATATCTATTTTGATCATCAATTAGAACACTACTATCATTCGCATTATAATATTCAGAGATGGTTTCTGTAATATCATTAATGACACCATCGGCATTTTTATCATGAACTAATATTCCATCATTTCCATCTACCCAACCAGTATTTTCTTTATATCCATCATTATCAACATCAAATGAAACTATGGAATTATCAAAATGTATAAGCTCAACCCCATTATTGTTTAAATCCAATATTAGAGGGTCAACATTTTGAACTTTTGGTGCTTCTGTAAATAAGTTGGTAATACCAGAAAACAGACTTTTTCCAACTTCCTTTGCTTTGTCCCAAAAACCGGGTTCTTCTACTGGAGTTTGTTGTTGAATTTGTTGTTGTTGATGTAACTGGTTAGCAGTTGTGTTTAAAATATTATCGACAGTATTATCAGATAATTCATCATTTGCAATTCTCAGATCATTAGATGCTATACGAGTCATTTGAGCATTGCTGTAATCATCAACATTAGCAATATCACTTGACATAGAACCCCAATAATCTCCTCCAGGAAGGACAGTCCCTGTTAAAGCATCATTTGGATCAGCAGTTGCATTGTTTGAATCTGGGCTGATGTTAATTTGAAGATCTAAGAAAGAATTGTCTAGTTGAAAAGGATCGGTAACTTGTGGAGATATAACTTCATCTATTATAGCGTCAAAATCTATTTCTAGGTCAAAGTTAAAGTCGTTAAAATTATTAAAGCTCCATCCATCATTATCATCATAATAATTGATTAAGTTATTATCGAAATTGATAAGATATTTTGAGTCATCTATATTATTATTGATAGTAACATTTGAGGTTATTTCATCTTTTGGGATAGAAAGTTTTTCATCTATTTTTATTAAAATATGATTTCCATTATCTGTTATTCTACCCTCTGATTCTAACCAAGGATTATTTGCAATGAGATTCTCGGTGGTTAAACCCAAATCTTGAGCTATTCCTGAAATAGTATCCCCTTCTTTTACTGAATAAGAATCTATTGATTGTGCACTCTGGTCTGTAATCAATACATCAGAAAAGCTATCTAAATTATTCAAATTACTTGTGTCCTGATCCGTGACCATTTTTTTACCAGAATCATCGGCAAAAAAGAATCTATCTATGGAGTCATATGTGTCTCTAAGTAAATCACCCACTAACTCTTTAGAAGTTGAATCAGTTCCTGGTATTTTTAATTTCTGATACGCTTCTCCAGCTGCAATTCCAAGAGCTATATCGGCACCAGCTTTTTTTATAAAATTCTTACCTGGACTACCAGGGGTGGTTGGAATAAATCTGCCAGCTAATGCCGCAGTACCGCTAACAATACCTTCACCTATTGTTTGACCCACTGCAACTATCTCATCCCTAAAACCCACATCTCCATTAGCAATTCTTTCATCCTTTAAATTAACTAATGTTTTGTAAGTAAGGCCAATAATAGCCATTTGACCAACCGCAAAAACCTTACCAAAACCTCCAGAATTATCATACTGATCTACTAGCTCATCCATTACATCATAAGCAGCATCTATAAGATTACCTATTACATCTTCAGCCGTACCTGATAGCTGTGCATCTGAATTTATAAAATTATCATCTTTTGTTATTTTAACATTACTCCTATCATTCGGATCAATCTCAATATATAACGCTGTATCGTTTTCGTTGTAAGACATCGTTTAAATTCAATAAATATTCATCAATAATTTATATAAAAAAATTACAAAAAACACTAATACTGCCAGTGGCAAGATAACCACTAATGGAACTATTATGTTTCTTCTTACCATTGAATCAAATTTTCTCTTCCAAAAATTTAATTTCCACCCCCAAGGAGTAAGAGTCATTAGGGAGCAAGTAAACACCCAAAAAATTACTGGCAAAAATCCTGAAAATGCAAGTAAACATCTTTTTTGCCCTTTCTTTACCATTTCTTTACTTATTACCTTTTTGTCATTTAAATCGATAATATTCTCGTCTAAATTAACAAATTTTTGTAAGTCCGTTTTGGCAAAAAAACCTAAGTATTTTTCACTATTTTCTGGATATTTTAAGTTATAACCACAAAGTGTTCTTCCTGAATTTGGATTGTGCGTGTATTTATACATCGCAAAACCAAAAAACAAAAATGTTAAAATTGTAGATAAAATAAAAATCCTACGCACATTAAAAAAGTCTAAATTTCTTTCATTTTAGAAAAATGAAGTAAAAGAGCAAAATTTTACTTGCAAAAGTTCTTTTTATCAACGATAAATCAATAAAATTGCTCCACAGAATAACCTAATTGATGCTACAGTGGAAAAAGAGGGAGGAAGTTAGAACATCTAGAGCCAGAAGATCTGGGCTTTTTAAGATAACATATAACTAACGCTTCTAATTATGTGGCATTTAACTAAGTTAGTCTAACGTAAAATATTATCTAGTTTATTATTAATCGCAAGTTGTTTCTTAATTATTTGTATTAAAATAATACAATATCTATATCAAGTATCTTTTACTCTGTAATTTAAGCTACCAAAGGACTACCATTTAATTCATCTCTAAAATTCTTCCAATTTGGAAGAATCCTATCCAAATGAGAAGTAAAATTGCTATTATGCTTTCTTTCTAAAAAATGTACCATTTCATGAACTACTACATATTCTAAGCAATTAATTGGTTTTTTAACTAATTCTAAATTTAGCCATATTCTTTTTTGTTTTGGATTGCAGCTTCCCCATCTTGTTTTCATCTTTCTAACACCAAATTCTTTTACTTTAAGATCTGTTTTATCTTCCCATTTTTTTATAATTTGTGGCAATAAGATTTTTAATTCATTTCGATACCAACTCTCTAGAATTTTACCCCTTACTTCTTGGCAACTATCTTTTTTAACATTTAAGGTAATTGTTTTTTTATTTTTGATTTTAACAGAAGGCTTCTTATTCGAGTAAACAACATCTAATAAATATCTTTTACCAAGATAGTAATGACTCTCACCAGATACAAACGCTCTTTTACTTTGTCTTTCTTGATTATTAAACGATGTTTGATGTTTTTTAATCCAACTCCATCTTGATATAACTGCAAATTTTATTGCATCGTCATTTAGAATTTTTGGCGCAGCAACTCTAATATGTCCATCTGGTGGGTATACTGCCAAATGCAGATTTTTTATAGCTTTCCTGACAATTTTAACAGGTAGATTATTAACAAATATGGTGTTTTGCTTAATATTCATTTTGTTGCTTTATTATTTCAAAAATATTTTCAATATCATTCTCATTTACTACCTTTTTTAAGGCGTTTTTTAGCTCTCTTTCTTTAAAATTATTGCCTCGCCAATTGTCTTTTTTAGTGTTTTTAATAATTCTATCAACTTCTAAAGCTAAAGACTCATCTTTGCCAAGATTGTCAAAAATTGCTCTTTTTGCTCCACTATCTAAAGAATTAGGATATGACGATCCTGATTCTGGCTTATAAATCTTGTTTGATATATCAATAACCTGATTTAAGTAATCTTGATAGTTAACAGCATTTTCTTTGCGTTGCTTAATTAAGCTATCAAGCAAATCAGACATATTGTCATAATATTTTGGATTTATTGGTTGCTGCTCAATAATAACTTTACGAATATTGTTCTCAATAGTTTCTGCTGTTGCCTCTCTATTAGATTTTATACCTTTTGGTAGTTCATTTATCGCATCTTCTCCTTTTGTAACAATAAGCTCTACCAGGGTTGTATCTTCAAAAGAAGATATTGTCTGACTTTCTTCTGCCCTTACATATGAATCAATTAAATGACGCATTGCTGGCTCATAAGATTTCATATCAATATAATCACCACTGGCCTTTTTTATTTCTTCACGAACTTTTTTAAAATACCAAATCTCATTTTTGATTTCTGTTATTTCTTTATTTGAATATCCAGCTTCAATCATTTTGTCAGCAATTACAGCGTAGGCACGAATAAAAGATGCTACTGTTTTATATAAAGCGACTCTTTTTGCTTCGTTATTCTTTATGCTATCTTTATTAATAGCTTCACCACAAAAATATTTTATATAAGCAGGAGTATCTTTTGGAGCATATACATCTTCACACAAAGCCTTAATTGCTTCTCTAGTTTCATCTAATCTTTGTTTTCCTTTTGATAGGCTATCTTCAAGCAGACCCGTCACATCATTTTTGTCATATCCATCAAATGCTCCAGAAGTATATTCTTTAATAGAGTTTTCTAAGCTATTAAACAAGTCTTTGTAATCAACAATATATCCATATTCTTTATCATCACCATCTAAACGATTAACTCGACAAATTGCTTGAAATAAGCCGTGATCTTGCATTTTTTTATCAATATAAAGATATGTAGCTGATGGTGCGTCAAATCCAGTTAATAATTTATCAACTACAATTAAAAGACGCATTTGACCTGGTTGTTTTTTGAATTTATTCTTAACTTTTTCTTCAAATTCACTAGCACGATTGATAGCCGCATCTGGCAAATCATCAAAGAAATCTGCCAACATTTTACGATAAATATCATATTGGCGTAGTTTTTCTGTATATCCCTCGCCACTTTCTTCATTTTTTATATCGCTATTAGATGGCTTATAGGATGTAATTATTGCACATTTCCCAGAAAGGTTTGTTTTATCAAAAAGTTCATAAAATTTACATGCTTGATAAATACTTCCAGAAACTAATATTGCATTGCCACGACCATTTGCTAGCCTTTCTTTTGTTTCCATATCGAGCAATATGTCTGCAACTATTTTCTCTAATCTTGACCTAGAGCTAAAAACCTTTTGTATAGTTCCCCATTTCTTTTTTAACTGTGCTTTACCATAATCACTTAAACCTTTAGTTTTAGCCTCAAACCAGAGATCTATTTTTTGATGGGAAGTAATATTTTGATCAATATCCCTTGCTTCATAGCATAAATCAAGAATCACTTTATCCTTAACTGCTTCATCAAATTTATAGCTATGAATATAGGGACCAAAAATTTCTAAACTTGTTTGTTTATCTTCTTTTAATAATGGAGTTCCTGTAAAACCAATAAATACAGCATTTGGCAATATTTTTTTCATTGCACTATGCAATTTACCAGACTGAGTTCTGTGACATTCATCCACAAATACATAAATATCACCTTTTGCCTCAAAGTTTGACATCATATTTTTTTGAATCTCTGCCATATATTTATCAATGTCCTCATCTGAAATATCATCTTTTTTTGAAGATCCAAATTTATGAACAAGAGAACAGATTAACCATTTTTCTGTTCCATTTAGAGCGTTAACTAGATCAGAACCACTAGTTGTACGATAAATATCTTCATCAACGCCATTATAAACTATTTCAATTTGCTCATCTAATTCGCATCTATCAGTAATAATTAAAATTCGGGAATTTTTGATATTTTCTCTTATCCATTTACTAAGCCAAACCATAGTTAAACTCTTTCCTGAGCCTTGAGTATGCCAAATTATCCCTCCTTGACGGCGTTTAATAAATTTTTGAGCTTCTTTAATGCCAAAATACTGATTATGGCGACAAATCTTTTTAATTCCTGAATCAAAAATTACAAAATTGTGAATCAATTCAAGGAGTCTTTGTTTTTGAAAAATAAGAGATAGATGTTGATCTAATTTATAATTGTGGGATTCTGCTTTTTCTTTCCATTCTAAATAATATTTTTCTTTGGTTTCAATTGTTCCATAGCGCAGTCCTTCACTGTCATTTCCAGCCATGACTAGTTGAATAGTGCTAAAAAAATCTCTGTTAAATTCACGTCGTTGATTGCTGATATTTTGCCTTATACCTTCACCAATACTTACAATTGAACGCTTTAATTCAATTACTGCAATTGCAATGCCATTTATATAAATAACCAGATCAGGCCGCCTTTCTTTATTGCCTTTTAGTGTTACTTCACTGGCAATAGCAAAATCATTATTTTGCGGATTATCCCAATCTATTAACCAAATAGTTTGGTTTTGTTTGCCAGATTCTTCTTTAACTTTTATCCCATAACGCAGTAAACGATATATGTCTTTATTAGCATCATATAGGCTACGACCATCACTTATAATTTTGGCATTATCCAGCTCTCTAAGGGCTCTATTTATCAAAGCATCACTATAATTTTTCTTTTTAAAGAAAGTTTTTAGTTTTTCAGTTTCAATATTGCTATTATTGATGCGATCCTGAAAATTACCCAGGTAGCTGTAATGCAAATGATTTTGAAATAAATCTATAATTCTGTTTTGAGTTACTATCTCTAAGTTACCAACTTTGCTCATAGCTATTCTTTATTTATTAATCTTGTTTTGCCGGTTAAAAGTTCCTGCATCATACCAATTTTAACTAATTTGGCTTTTTCTAATTGCTTTTCCAAAGATTCAATTTCTCTATCCATATCAAAAAGAATTTTTGCTATTGCTTTTTGCTCTTCTATTTGTGGTGCAACGAATGAAAAATGAATGAAATCTTTTTGGTATAGATGATTAATTGTTGATCCAGCCTGAAGTTTATTAAGAAAATCACCAAATATTTTTGACCTTAAAACATAGTAAAAATACAAGGGATAATAACTATTATTGAGTGGTCTTATCACAAAAACTCCACTATTAAGCGTTGCAAGTTCTGGAAGTTTATCTACATAAGCAACTTTACCAATTGTTCCATCTTTGGTTAGTAATATATCTCCTTCTTGGATCTGAATATTTTTATCTTGCTCGTAACGCTCCTGTTCAACATAACAACAACTATCCCAATCTATTCTTCCATTTTTAAAGTCTGTACCTGTGATCAGGATATATTTTCCAGTTTCTTTATATTCTGCCGTTGTTAACCCTTGCCAACCAATTCTTGCTTTTAGATAAGAATCTTGAGTCATATATCTTTCTGACCATTTCTGGTTAAAACCAGAAAGTCGTTTTTTACCAGTTAGAAGTTGCTGCATTGTAGCAGTTTTTATATCAATTTTCTTTTGAACTAATTTTTCAAGATTCGCTATTAACTCATCAATATCTGATAGAGCTGAGGCAATGGCTTGCTGTTCTTTTGGAGAGGGTTTAAGGAAGGGTATTTGTTTTAAATGAGATAAACCGATTCTTTTCCTAGTTGATCCCGTTGAGAATGATTCTGCAATTTTTCTAAATTTCTCAAAATTAATATAATAAAAGACAAATTTTTTATCATAATAATTTTCATCAACATTCAACCTGATGCCATCAGAACACATTAAATAGCGTTTATCTATATTGGGTAATATGGCAGCTCTTGCAACGGGATCTCCCATTTTTGATAAAATAATTTCCCCAGGATAGATATTGCATGATTTTAATTCATCAGCCTTTTTAGAAGATGTAAATATTTCATAATCATCATGAAATTTTCCATTTCCTATATTTTGCAATTGAATTATTCTTATACCTCTTAAAGTATAATCCTTTGATTGCAGATTCGAACCAAATGGCCCACCTGTGATAGAATGTTTATCATTAGGATTTGATAATTGATTAAAGCTAACTACTTCCCAATCCTCTGGAATTAAACCAATTTCTGTATTTTTATATCCAACCTTCATTTCTTTCATGACCAATCCAAACCCATATTTTTTAAATGCTTTTCAACTTTTGCGGTGGCATTAGAAACATTTTGTGCTAATTTAGGCATTGGATCTTTATAGCGATTTTCTAATTCTTTTAAACGAGAGGTTAGGTTTTGAACTGTCTTTTCAATTTCCGTTTCAATATCTGCACTTATTTTTGCAAACCACTTATCGCAAATAACTAATTGCTTAATTTCATCTAGTGATAATTTTGAATAATGAGCCACTATTTTTTTATCTAAATCAGTTTGGCTGTTTTTAATTTTTACTGATAATTCACCTTCTTGATTTATTAAATCTTGTACTTTTAACAAGATTTTTATCTCATCATCAAAATCAGGATCATTTTTGATTTTCTTGATCCTAGTAGTAAGATTGGTTTTAGTTATTTTCCCTTTATCATTTTTTACTTCTTCTAGTAAATCTTCTTCGCCACTATTTTCTGTGATTAAATCTTCAATTTCAGCAGTTATGGATTCTTTCTTGTTTTCAAGATCAATAATCTCATTATGCTCTTTCTTATAAAAATTATTAATGATGAGTGGTGGAGGAATCAGTTCTGCTTTGAATTTTTTGGGATTCTTATTTGGGCCTATAACAATATCTGGGGTTTCTTTGTTTTTCTTGTTTTTATCATCAATAATTAACCTTATTTGAGCAGCTTTTTGCCAGCCATCACCAGTAATTTGATAAATATCATCTTGCATTATTTCCGACCAATAATCCATCAGATGTTGATAAATATCATATTTATCAATCAGCTTAGCATCATTAAAGGCTAAAAGTAGTGATTCTGAAATTTTAAAAATTATATCTTTTGGACGAAATTCTTGATTAATATTTTGTAGATATGACTCATATTTCTTTATCCATTTTTTCAATATTAGCTGAATTTCTAACTTGTAATTTTTATATTTTAAAGAATCCAAGATTGTATCTTTGATATGGTGATTTTCTAATTTAAAAATTAGGTAATTTTTATCACTTTTTTCTTCAAATAATATTTGACGAATATTTGGAAAAACATTCCAATATTTTGTTAAATTATCAATATCTGTTTTTGGGATTCCGCCTTTGAGATGGGCAATAAGATCATGAATATCTTCATCCTCTTTATTATAGATATAGCGAGGCAGATTTAAATTATAATCATTTTTTGGATCTGATATTTCTGATATTGGTACCATGCGTGAATAGCCATCTATCTCTATATTTTTGCTAAAAACATCAACAATTTTATGGATATCTTGAGATCGTAAACGATTCTTATTGCCATCTTTAATAAAGCCATTACTGGCATTAATCATAAATATTCCTTTACGAGAATTTGCATGTTTTTTATCTAAAACAATAATACATGCAGGAATGCCAGTTCCATAAAATAAGTTTGCTGGCAAACCAATAATTCCTTTTATATATCCCTGTTTTACTATTTGTTTTCTAATTAAGCTTTCTGCATTGCCACGAAATAATACTCCATGAGGAAGAATTACTGCTCCTTTACCACCAGACTTAAGGGATTTTAATATATGCAATAAAAAAGCATAATCACCATTTTTTGCAGGAGGAGTGCCATGTTCAAATCTTGAATATGGGTCATTAATTGTTTTATTGCTTTCATCTTTAGAAAAGCCATTTTGCCAAGCTTTAACTGAAAATGGAGGGTTGGCAACTACAAAATCAAAAGTTTTTAACTTGTTATTCTCAATGTGAGCAGGTTCTGTTAATGAATTTCCTTTTTTAATATCATGAACGGCAGATGCTTGATCGTGTAAAATCATGTTCATTTTAGCTAGAGCCGTTGTAGCTAAATCTTTTTCCTGTCCATAAATTGTTAAACTATTAGGAGCTTCATCTGCAGCTTTTAAAAGCAAGGAGCCAGAACCGCAAGTTGGATCATAAACTGTTTGATCTTGCTTTGTATCCTTATCAATTCCTATTACTTTAGAAATAATTCTAGAAACTTCTGCTGGTGTATAAAATTGACCTTTGCTTTTTCCGCTTTCAGTGGCAAAATGTCTCATTAGATATTCATAGGCATCACCAAGCAAATCATCACCTTCAGCACTATTATTACGAAAATCTAAATCATCAAAAATTGAAACAAGCTTAGATAAGCAATCTTGCATATCTTTTCCTTTGCCAAGCTTGTCTTCATCATTAAAATCTGCAACATCAATTACTCCTCTTAGATCATTAGCTTCAGCCAGCTTCTTTATAGCTATGTTTATTTTATCTCCAATTTCTTTATCTCCTTTTAATGCAACCAAATCTGCAAAAGAACCACCACTTGGAATCTGAATTAAAGAGTCGTTTTTTTCTGCTTTATCGGATACATACTTAACGAAAAGTAGAGTTAAAACATAATCCTTATATTGTGACGCATCCATTCCACCGCTAGCACGAATTTCATCGCAACTTTTCCATAATGAGCTATATAATTCTGATTTCTTAATCGCCATATTATTTGTCTTTAGTTTTACTTTCTTTTTCTATCCAGGCATCAATTTCCTTTTTGCTAAATCGCCAAGCATTGCCAATTTGAAAACCTGGTATCTTTTTTTCTGACGCAAAGCGATAGGCAGATTTTTCTGCAATTTTTAAATAGTTAGCCAATTCTTTGATTGTCATTATATCATCTTTTTTTGCCATAGTAAAAGACAGTGCCTTGTTAGTTTGATTTAAAAAGTAATAGAATAAGAGAGAATTAGATAGAAAACAAGAGAAAATGAAAATCTGTTTTTTATTTTCTATTTTTTGACAAAATTGAACAGCTCTTCAAGTAGCTTAACCATGGCATAAGTATCCAATTTACAATATTCGAGCAGGTTTTTAACTAGGTTATTCTCAAGGATTGTTTTGCATTTGATAAAATCAGCATAAATATCCATAGCATCACCACCGCTTTTAATTTCTAGATCTTGGTAATTTAGGTCAGTAAATGCAGGGAGGACTTTTTTGATTGAGTTGGAACTTTGTTGTTTTGGGCTGTATATCCACTTTTTTTGGAAAGGGATCATTAAATCAATGATTCGATCATTTAGCTTTAATAATTGATCTGAATATTTTGGAAAATCCTCTGCCAACTCTTTATTCCTTAGTTTTTCAAATGTTTGGTTATAAACGATGATTGAGCCATTATTTTTGCACTCGCAATATTTGATTAAATTTTGAATAAAATCTTCTCGTGGGTCACTATTATTTTGGTGCAAAAATTCAAAATGCTTTAATTTGCTATTTGGTCTTTCTTGAATATGAAGTGAGAATTGAAAAGGGATTTGCTGATAGGCCCTTGTATTTTGCAAGATTGGAATTGCTAGGCTAAATGATTCATAATCAAGGAAATAAAGCGGATATTTTAGAGTAGATAAAAATTCGCTTAATTTTTCTTTATCAATGTGAGTTCTATTTTCCTGATGGCAAATAATGTCTAATTCTTTAATGCCTTTTTCATAATCATTTACATCAATATCATTAACATCATAAGAGTTAATTTCATCAGCAATTCTCTCGGCGGTTGTTTTTCTGTGACAAACATTAAAAATTGAATAATCGGGGATATTTTGCCAGCAACGTTTTTGGTATTCACAATCAAAAGGCTTAAAACATTTATCACCAATTTTAATATTTGGCTGATTTTGATTATTTAAGATTTTTATTAATTCCTGCTTTTTAGCTTCAACTTCATTTTGCTTTTCTAAAACCTGATCAGTGATATCTTCAAATTTAAAAAATTCTTGAGGGTTTATTTCTCCTTTTAGGCGATATTCATTATTGATTAGCATTAGTAGGCATTTATCAATTTTAAATCCCGCCTTGGTGAAAATATGATATTGGAAGGCTAGATCATCAATATGATATTTTTCTGCTTTAGTAGAGCCTTTGACTTCAATTAAATTAAAGCTCGCCCCATCTTCATTTTTTTGTAAAATATCAATTCTTGCATGAGAATTATTAGAACCGTCAATTGCCGTTGCTTCAAAGATTATCGAGTGATTTTTGGATATTAGTTTCTTGGCAAAATCTTGGGCTTTTAAAATATCAAAATAACCATCAATTGCGGCATTAATTCCATCTTTAAAATATCTTCTTGCTAACTCGTTTATTTCCTCACCAGTTTCTAAAATATTTCTGGTTTTATTATCAAGATCAGGCTTTAAGTCTGGCTCATAATAATTTAGCCACAACGCTTTTGAGCATTGCTTACCTTTGGTAAAATCTGTTTTTGATAATTTAATTTGCAGCGTCAATTTTTTAAAAAATTCATTAAATAAAATAAGTTAGCATTTATGTTAGTTAAAAAAATTAAATAACATGAATATTACTTATTTTTAGGATAATTGTTTTCTTTTAAAAAATCTTCTATTCTATCAAAAGAATTTATCAGCTCGGAATTAATTAATTTTACCACTACAAAAAATGAGTGCCTTAATTTTTCAATTTTGGCTTTTTCTTTTTCAAATTCACAACTCAATTTATAGAGAGACTCATTAATTTCTTTCATCTGAGATTTGAATGATTCAAGTTGGTTTTGAAGAGTGGTTTTATCGTTCATTTTTTACCTAATAAATGGTTAATAATGGCTTGCTAGCCTTACTTCCATGAACGCTTGGAAGAGAGTTGAAGTCAACTCGTTTTAAGATAAATTTAACTTGGAAATTCTATCTCAAATTCTGCTCCTTTATCCAATTCAGATTTACAGATAATTTCCCCATCAAAAGCCCTCATAATTCTGCGACAGAATGGCAAGCCCAACCCTGTTCCATCTTTTTTGCCAGATGTAAAAAAGCTTTCAAATATTAGCTCTAATTTATCAGATTCAATTCCAGGACCATAATCTTTAAAATATAAATAATTGCCGTCAGATTTTATCTCTGATCTG
>Ga0228670_1001012_pt1 | contig 13432 bp, 14 predicted proteins | sample 85DmetaG_FD_182785 | JGI IMG/M metagenome (GOLD analysis project Ga0228670, IMG submission 182785) | Seawater microbial communities from Monterey Bay, California, United States - 85D | ecosystem: Environmental > Aquatic > Marine > Coastal | place: USA: California | collected 2016-10-13
AAGAGGACCGTATGGTGCGCAACCTGCGCGCCATAGGGGCCACTGTTTTGGAACTGGATCCGGAAACAGGACGGCAAATCCGCGTGGAGGCCCATGGCGGTCATTTTGGCGGCTCGCTGGATGGCGTCGCCCTCGGTTTGCTCGAGGCCCCGAAAACCTGGCATGTGCTGGAGTTCAAGACCCATGGGGTCAAGAGCTTCACTGAGCTGACCGCCAAGGGCGTCGTGCTGTCCAAGCCGCAGCATGCCGCGCAGATGCAGATCTACATGCACCTGACCGGTATCACTCGGGCACTTTACATGGCGGTCTGCAAGAACACGGACGCGCTGCATATCGAACGGGTTGAGGCCGATCCTGCCATGGCAGAACGCCTTCTGGAAAAGGCTGGCCGGGTTATCTTCGCTCAGCACCCGCCTGCGCGGATCAGTGAAGATCCAGCTTGGTTTGAATGTCGTTTTTGCGATCATCATGCCGCCTGTCATGAGGGCGGTGGGGCTGCTGTGACCTGTCGGTCCTGCCTGCATGCGACGCCTGTCGATGGCGGATGGCACTGCGCGCGTCATGACAGAATGCTGTCGCCTGCTGAGCAGCGGGCCGCCTGCAGCAGACATCTCTTCATCCCCGATCTCGTGCCAGGTGAGGTCATCGATGCGGGGGACGACATTGTCACCTACCGCATGAACGATGGCGCCTCCTGGTCAAATGACGCCCGCAATACGGAGGCTACGCCATGCTGACCCTACGCCCATACCAAGAGGCCGCGATCTCTTCGATCTATGATTATTTCCAGTCCAACAAAGGTAACCCTCTGGTGGTGATCCCGACGGCTGGCGGCAAGTCGCTCGTCATGGCGTCCTTCATTGAGGGGGTGCTGAAGGCTTGGCCTGATCAGCGCATCCTGATCGTGACCCATGTGCGCGAGCTGATCGCCCAAAACCATGCCGAGATGATTGGGCTTTGGCCTGAGGCACCGGCAGGCATCTATTCTGCGGGTCTGGGCAAGCGCGAGGCGCAAGCGCGTGTCCTGTTTGCTGGCATCCAATCCATCCATAGGCGCGCCCATGAAATCGGCCACACCGATCTGGTTCTGATTGACGAGGCCCATCTTATTCCGGGCAATTCCAGCACCATGTACCGGCGCTTTCTGGACGCGCTGCAGGTGATCAACCCCGCGCTAAAGGTGATCGGGCTCACAGCCACGCCGTTCCGGACGGGCAGCGGCATGCTGCATGAGGGCAAGGACGCACTCTTCACCGACATTGCCTATGAGGCACCGGTGCGCGACCTGATCGACGCTGGCTATCTGAGCCCGCTGATCTCGAAACAGCCTTCCACGCGGCTGGATGTCTCGAAGGTTGGTACACGTGCAGGCGATTTCATTCAGCGTGATCTTGCGGCTGCCGTCGATCAGGAGGCCATTACGCGGGCGGCCGTTACCGAGATCATCGCGCACGGCCGTGACCGGAAGTCCTGGCTGGCCTTCTGTTCGGGCGTCGAGCACGCCCGCCATGTGGCCGAGGAGTTCGGCCGCCAAGGCATCATCTGCAGCACAATCTTTGGCGACACGCCGAAGGAGGAGCGCGATGCGATCATCGCTGCTTTCAAGCGCGGCGAAATCCGCGCGCTGGCCTCGATGGGCGTGCTGACCACCGGCTTCAACGCCCCCGCCGTCGATTTGATCGCGCTGCTGCGCCCCACCAAGTCCGCAGGCCTCTATGTGCAGATGGTCGGCCGCGGCACGCGCCTCGCGCCGGGCAAGGAAAACTGCCTGGTCCTCGACTTCGCGGGCAATGTCCGCCGCCACGGGCCGATCGATCTGGTCCGCCCGAAACGCCCGGGCGATGGCGGGGGTGGCGAGGCACCCACAAAGGTCTGCCCCGAGTGCGACAGCATCATCGCGCTCTCGGCCACCGAATGCCCGGATTGCGGATACGAATTCCCGGCGCGGGAGGTGAAAATCGCCCCCACAGCGGCCACGCTTCCGGTTTTGTCGCCAAAAGTCGAGTGGCTGCCGGTGCATGGTGTGTCTTACAGCCGTCATGACAAGCGCGGCGGGCTGCCCTCACTGAAGGTCACCTATAGCTGCGGGCTCAAGTCCTACAACGAATGGGTTTGTGTCGAGCATCAGGGCTATGCGCGCCAGAAGGCGCTCGAGTGGTGGCGCAAGCGCGCGCCGGGCTGCCCGATGCCGCGCACTGTCGACGATGCCATCGCACAGGCGGGACAACTGGCACGGCCCACCGCAATCTCGGTGCGCCCATCGGGCCGCTTTCTTGAAATCTCAGGCTACAGGTTTGATCCATGCGCCACATCCACTCCGGCCTCTGCGCCGTCTGCCACCGGGAACCTCGCGGGTTTGGCTGGTTCAACCCGATATTCACCGTCTCGGACAAGCGGCGGGACCAAAGCCGCAAACACCTCTGTTCTCCCACCTGCCAGGACATCTGCAACAGGAGGACAGGTATGATCGATCCCACCCCGAATGAAATGCAGGCAATGAGCGTTGGCGGCCAACATGGTGGCGAATACCTCGAGAGTATCGGCAAATCGGATCTCGCCACCCTGACTGAGACCGAGTGGGACCGCTTCCTTGATGCGGTCATCACCGGATATTGCGATCAATTGCGCGCGCTGGCGGGACAAGACCGCACACGGCTCGACGCCATGACCTCGGAGGTGCCGTTCTGATGGCTGAGACATCGTATATGGCGCGGTTTGGCGCGCGGCTGGTCACCAATGGCTATGGCATCCTGCCAATCGGCCCAGGCACCAAAAAGCCCGGCCAGTTCAAGCGGGGCGCTTGGGCGGACTACCCCGAGTGGAACCGGCATACCGAACGCTCGACAACTGATGTCGAAATCGCGACATGGTCGACCTGGCCCGAGTGTGGCATCGGGCTTGTTGGCGGCGCGGTTGCGGCTGTCGATATTGATGTCGTTGAGGATACGGAACTGGCGCTCCAGATCGAGAAACTGGCGCGTGAACGTTTGGGGGATACCCCGGCGCTGCGCATCGGCAAGGCGCCAAAACGGATGCTGATCTATCGCACTGCAACCCCTTTCAGGGGCATCAAACGTCATCCGCTGGAGGTGCTTTGCCTGGGGCAGCAGTTCGTGGCCTATGCCAACCACCCGGACACTGGCGCGCCCTATGCCTGGCCAGAGGAGGGGCTGGCTGATCTCGATATCACGGAGCTGCCTGAGATTACCGCAGAGATGGCGCGCGCCTTTCTTGACGAGGCCTATGCGCTGTTGCCCGAACATCTGCGGCAACGTGGCCTTGCGACAGGATCACCTGCCACGGAGCACCTGCAGGCCCATAGCCAGATGGGGACATCGCCTGCCATTGAGGCCGCGCTGAAATGGCTGCCCAATGCAGAGTTGGATTATGACAGCTGGGTGCGGATTGGAATGGCGCTGAAGGGGGCACTTGGTGAGGCCGGGGGCGATATCTTTGCCGGCTGGTCAGCGCAGGCGGCAAAGGATGTGCCTGCAGCCACGGTAAAAGCCTGGGCCAGTTTCAAGCCCGACCGGATTGGCGCGGGCACGATCTACCACCTTGCCATGGAGCGCGGCTGGCAAGCTGATGCATCACTGCGCTTTGATGGATCGACGGCCCGCGATGAACAGCATCCTGCGGCGGATCTCTTGTCGAAGCTGGGAGGGCATTACGAGGGTAATGAGGAACCTTCGGCCACCTCGACATTCACGCTGGCCATACCGGATGGATTAGTGGGTGATTTGACCGATTACATGCTGTCGACAGCCCGGCGTCCTCAGCCGTTGTTGTCACTCGGTGCTAGCCTTTGCGCGATTGGTGCGCTCATGGGACGGCAGTATCGCACCGAGAGTAACCTGCGCTCGAACCTGTATGTCGTGGGCATTGCAGATAGCGGATCAGGCAAGAACCACGCCCGCGAGATCATCAACGAGGTCTTTTTCGAGGCGGGGCTGGCCCATCATCTCGGTGGCAACAAGATCGCCTCCGGCGCGGGGCTTTTGACCGCGCTGCACCGCCAGCCTGCGATCCTCTTCCAGATCGACGAGTTTGGCATGTTTTTGGCGGCCGCCGCTGATCGCAAGCGCAGTCCGCGCCACATAACTGAGATATTGGACAACATGACAGAGCTCTTCACCTCAGCGGGTGGTATATTTCTTGGTGCGGAATATGCCAACCGGGATGGCACAAACGAGCGGCGGGATATCAATCAACCCTGCCTCAGTGTCTATGGCACTACGACGCCTTTGCACTTCTGGGGCGCATTGCAGGGCGCAAACGTCGTCGATGGCTCGCTTGCGCGTTTCCTGATCCTGCCCAGTGATGAGGACTATCCGGACGAGAACGTCGCCGTGGGCATGCGCCAGGCCGATCCCGCGCTGATCGCAGGGTTGCAACGCGTGGCCTCCGGGGGTGGGCACCAGAAAGGCAATCTTGCGGGCAAGGCAGCCGATCAGAACACAGCTGTGAACCCGACTATCGTGCCCATGACTGAGGAGGCACGGGCCCGGTTTCGGCTGCTCAGCGCAGAGCTTACGGGTGAGTTGCGCGCGGCAAGCGGAACAGCCTTCACGGCGATCCTGGCCCGAATTGGGGAGAACGCGTTGAAACTGGCGCTGATTGTGGCGGTTGGGCGCGATCCGACAAACCCTGAGATCAATCTGTCGGCAGCAGACTGGGCGATCGATTTTGTGCGCTATTATGCGCGGCGGACCATGGAGGCTGTTGAACGCCATGTCGCGGACACCGAGACGGAAGCGCATCTCAAGCGGTTGAAGGAGATCATTCGAGCGGCAGGTGCGAAAGGCATCGCCAAATCCGAAATCACGCGCGCCTCACAATGGCTCAAGTCGCGTGACCGTGATGAGATCCTGCTGACCTTGATCGAAAGCGGGGATGTCACGACGGGCATGCGCGGCTCATCGACCAAGCAGGCCATGGTGTACAGGCTCGCGCGGTTTGGCGGGTGACGGGAGATCCTTCAAACCCACTGAAGCTGATTTTGAAGCAGGTATTGGGGATAAAGCCATGATTTAAAACGGACAAAAGAAATCTTTCAAATCCTTCAATCTTTCAAGAGGACCCCTTCTCCCTATGCGTGTACGCGCGCGTTTAAATATTAGGAGAGAGGTACGTATTGAAATATTGAATAATTGAAAGATTATATATTATACATACAGGACAACGACTTAGGGGCGGAAATCTTTCAAGAGCCCTCCCTGAATGTTTTGAAAGATCTGCCGGGCGACCTCGTCGCCCTGCGCCTGACTTGACCAGACCACCCTTCGGGGCCTGGCGAGACCGCAGCCTTCACCGGCCAGCCCTCTCGCCTTGCTCATCAAATCGAAGAGGAGGTCTGCATGACCCAACCCAAACAAACCCCGCGCTGCATACTTGCGCTTGATCTAGGCACGACCACCGGCTGGGCCATCCGTGGCTTTGACGGCCTGATCACCAGCGGCACCGCCAGCTTCAAGCCCGGCCGCTACGATGGCGGTGGTATGCGTTATCTGAGGTTCACCAACTGGCTAACCGAACTCGATCGGCTGTCTGGACCGATTGCAACGATCTGGTTTGAGGAAGTTCGCCGCCACGCTGGTACTGACGCGGCCCATGTCTATGGAGGCCTCATGGCGTCACTGACAAGCTGGGGCGAGCTAAGGGGCATTCCCTATGCGGGCGTGCCGGTGGGCACGATCAAGCATCACGCCACCGGCAAGGGCAACGCCAACAAGGACGCCATGATCGCCGCCGCACGGGCGCGTGGGTTCAGCCCGGCGGATGACAATGAGGCGGACGCTATCGCCATCCTGCACTGGGCCATAGAGACCCGGGGAGGTGTGGCATGAGGTTTACCCCCAAAGGCTATGGCGGACACCGCCGTGATCCCGATCAGGTCAAACGGGACGGTTGGCACGAACAGGGTGTGCTGGCTGTCAGCGTTGACGATCATCGTCTGACCTGGCCGGAACGTGAACTGGTCGAGCAATTGGGCGCAAAACTCTATGGGCCACGCCACGCTGGGGAGGTGCGCCATGGGTGAGAAAAAGACATGGACCGCCGACGATGTCGCGGATCATTTCGAAGAAGCGTTCCGCACGCTGCGCAAGCTGCCACCGGTCAAGGCGAAGGGGTACTTCAATGCTTGGCCCGACATTGCGCGGACCAGCCGAGAGATCGCTGCCATGGAACCGCAGCCGATGCGGGTCTGGCCGTCGGCGGCGTCGATCACTCGTCTTGAGCAGACCTTCGATTGGGTGCTTTGGATTGACGAGGCCGAGCGCAAGCTGATCTGGTCTCGGGCGGCGCGTGTGCCTTGGAAGCAGATCAGCGGTGAACTTGGCGTTGACCGCACAACGGCATGGCGCAAGCACAAGCTCGCACTGACCAAGATCGCGTCGCGCCTGAATGTCTGAACGACTCCAATATGTTGCAACACTTTTATGTTCGACACATGCAACAGTTTCGTGCTATCCGTAGGGCATAATGGGGAGAGTGCGTTGGAAGACGGCTCTCCCCGTTTCTGTTGGTGGATACTTCGCCGGCTTCTGGTTTCCAACCAGAGGTCCAGCTGGCGTCCAGCGCGCTAACCCACTGAATTCACGGGTCCTTCCTGGCCCCAAACGTATACGGGGGGGCAAGGCGCGCAATATCGCTAGTGATAGGGCTGGTTTCTTGGGAAGCCACCCCAGCGGGTATCCACCCGTGATCTGACAAAAACCACAATTAAACAAACCCTTGGAGCTGGATGCCTTGGCCGCCACTGGACCCTTCGTGGAGTCAAGCTGGTTGCTGGTATCCGGAACCCAGGGGTCCACCCCATTGAGGCGAGCCGCTGTCGCACCCGCTAAACAAGGCCGTTCCGGTCAAGGCAAGGGCACGGACGATGCGTACGCGCACCTGTGCAACCTGCGGAAAACAGGAAGACGTCAGAGCCGATAATCCAGCGCCGCGATGTCGCGCATGCGCTGGCCGGTCAGCTTTGGACAATGGACGCGAGCAGCGCACCGCCACTCGCAACCATGAAACGTGCCGCCATTGCGGCAAGCGATTTGGAACCCCGCCAAGCAGCCAGCAGAAATATTGCAGCCGCATCTGCTTGAGCGACGCCAAGTCCACCACGCGCACCTGCGCGACCTGTCGAAGCAAATTTCGGGTGCCTCGGTCAGTTCTGTCCGACCGCACCAATTCCAGCGCGCGCTTCTGTTCGCGGCCCTGCTATGAACGCCATCTGTGCCGGACGCCGCGCATCCGCGGGCGCGGCTCACGCTGGAAGACGATACGCCGGGAGGCCCTGCGTCGAACCCCGTTCTGCGCCATGTGCGGCAGCGGGCAGCACCTCCAGGTGCACCACATTATTCCGTTTCGCCTCACGCGGGACAATTCGCAAACCAATCTGATTCCGCTTTGCCGCGCCTGCCACAAGCGGGTGGAAGCGGTGTTTCACGATGTTGAGGCGGTCGACCCGCCATTGCCCGTCACCAAGCTCGTCCTGTTCTGCAGCATCCATGCGCGCCGAACGGTGACCCTGCATCTGCTAAAGAGATCCGCCCATGTCTGCCAACGCGCTACAGCTTGAACAATGGCCCATCGGCCGCCTCGTCGAATATGAGCGCAACCCGCGCAAGAACGACGACGTGGTCGACCGGATGGCGCAGGCCATCACGGAATTTGGCTTCCGCATCCCGATCGTCGCGCGCAGCGACGGGCTGGTGGTAGATGGGCATCTCCGGCTGAAGGCAGCGCGTGTGCTCGGTCTCGACACCGTGCCCGTTGTCCTCGCGGACGAGTTGTCGGAGACCCAGATTAAGGCGTTCCGCCTGCTGGCCAACCAGTCGGCAAACTGGGCGGAGTGGGACGAACTGCTTCTCTCTTCCGAACTGAACGAGCTGCTGGCCGAGGACTACGACCTGTCGCTCATCGGATTCGACGATGCCGAGCTTGAGGCGTTGCTGGCCGGTGAGGTCGACCCTGAAACAGCATCCAGCGAGGGCGAGGACGATGTTCCCGAGGCCCCCGAGACCCCAATCAGCCGCTCTGGCGATCTCTGGTTGCTCGGCAAGCATCGGTTGCTCTGCGGTGACGCGACCGTGGCCACCGATGTCGAGCTTCTGCTCGGTGATGTGAAGCCGCAGCTGATGGTGACCGATCCGCCTTACGGCGTCGACTACGATCCCGGCTGGCGCAACAAGGCAGGAGCCGCCGCCACAAAGCGCACCGGCAAGGTGCTAAATGATGACCGCGCTGACTGGCGCGAGGCTTGGGCGCTCTTCCCTGGCGATGTGGCCTATGTCTGGCATGGCGCGCTGCATGCGACCACTGTTGCCGATAGCCTCGAGGCCTCCGGCTTCAATATCCGGTCCCAGATCATCTGGGCCAAGGATCGCTTGGTGCTGAGCCGCGGTGATTATCACTGGCAGCACGAGCCGTGCCTTTATGCTGTGAAGAAAACCGGCAAGGGCCACTGGGCGGGCGACCGCAAACAAACGACGCTATGGCAGATCGCGAACAAGGATCAGGACGTGGAAACCGTACACGGCACCCAGAAGCCCGTCGAATGTATGCGCCGTCCGATCCTGAACAATTCCAGCCAGGGCCAAGCTGTCTACGAGCCTTTTATGGGCTCGGGCACTACGCTAATCGCGGCGGAAACCACGGGGCGGGTCTGCTACGGGATTGAACTTAATCCGGCGTATGTCGATGTGGCTGTTCAACGGTGGCAGCAGTTTACTGGCAAGCACGCTGTTCTTGAAGGCGCCGGGACCAGTTTTGATGATCTGCGCTCAGAGCGGGGTAGCCAATGAAGCAATCCCGTCTGATGTCATTTTGTGAAGCGATTGCGAATGTCACGGTTGGCTACGGCGTCGCTGTACTGACGCAGATCCTGATCTTCCCGATGTTTGGGCTGCACACGACGCTGGGCCAGAACTTGCAAATGGGGGCGGTCTTTACCGTCGTCAGCATCGTGCGGTCCTATGTGCTGCGGCGGGTGTTCGAGGCCATTCGGGTCCGAACGACAAAGCCGCCGCTCCAGACAAGCGACGGCTCTGTTCGCGCAAGACTCCCTTACCGCCGTGACTTCGGCGGTGCAGCGGCGCGGGATCAGTCTTCGATACGATAGACGCGTCCGCGCGCATCCACCATTTCCGAGGTGATAGCGAGGCCAAGTTTTTTCTTGAGCGCGCCGGACATGGCGCCGCGCACCGTATGCGATTGCCACTCGGTGGCAGCGGTGATCTCTTCGATGGTCGCACCTTCGGGCCGACGCAGGAGGTCAATCACGATCTGCTGCTTGGTCTGGTGCGGGGGTGCAACGGTTGTTTTCGGTGTGGATTTCTGAGCCATATGTGTCTCCAGTATTTGAGGATCGCGACATGCGTCCTTCTACCGAGACAGGCCCCGCGAGTGCGGGGCGTATCTTGAGGTCTGTGCAGTTCAGACCAGACCGATGTCTTTCAGACAGGCGGCTGCGTCGATCAGTTGATTGGTGGGCACCTCGATGGTGATCGTCATGCTGTCGGCGTAGGCGCGAACATAAACGCCACCGTCGTCCATCAAGGCGCATTCGATCTCGTCAAGGACTGTGGTGATGCGGCTGCGATCGAATTGATCGGGCAGTTCACGAATTGCGATACGAATTGTGCTGGTTTCCATGGCGCTTACTCCGCGTGCTCGCCTTCGTTGAAGGCGCTGTCGGTGATGCGCTTCAGCAGGCTGGCGTAATGCTCAAGGGTGCCAACATGGCCCCAGTTGATTTCGTCGGGTTGGCAGTTGAAATGCTCGTCGCTGAGGCTCTGAAGCCGGGCGAGCATGTCGTCGATCTCGGCTTTCTTGCCAATGAAGGCGTTGATCGCAGCTTCGCGTTTTCGCGCGGCTTTCTCGGCGCGCAGTTGGTGGCGAGGCGTGGTGATCGGGTTCAAGCGGGTCATCGTGGCGGCTCCTTGGTTTTGCGCGACCGCTGCGCTGCTTGAGCGCGGTGGTGAGTTGCATCGTTTTCGTGAGACCACGTTCGCTCTACTGCGGAGGCTTATCAACGACATAAGCACATGATTTTGAATGATAATCGGAGCGCGCAATGGAGGGTTTGAGCGAGCGCCAATACGCCACCCGCGTTGGTCTTTCACGCGGTGCGATCCAGAAGGCCAAGGCGACAGGACGGCTGGTGCTGCACGAGGATGGCAGCATCAATGCGGTTGCAAGCGATGCAATGCGCGCTGAGGCAACCGACCCATCCAAAACCCGCAAGAAGCCGCAGCCAAGACGCAAGCCTGTGCCAGAGGCGGCTGTCTCGGCAGTGGGTGACACTCTGAAGGAACAAGGGCTTGAGGCTCCGGCAAATAGCGGTGGCACCACCTTTTTGCAGGCCAAGACGGCCAATGAAGTGCTGAAGGCGCAGGAACGTCGTTTGCGGCTGCAAAAGCTGAAAGGCGAGTTGATCGACCGGGCTCGCGCACTGTCGCTGGTTTTTCGGCTGGCGCGGCAGGAGCGTGATGTCTGGGTCAACTGGCCCGCGCGGGCGGCCGCGTTGATGGCGGCAGATTTGGGCGTTGAGCCCGCCGCAATGCAGAAAGTTTTGGAAAAACATGTCCGTGCCCAGCTCGACGATCTTGCCGAGGTCAAACCTGATCTCCGATGATGCTGACGAAATGCCGGATTTCGATGGCGCGGCAGAAATCCTGCGCGCCTGGGGCGCGGGTCTCACGCCGGATGCGGACCTGACCGTGTCGCAATGGGCGGACCGACATCGGATGCTTTCGGGGCGTGCGTCGGCAGAACCTGGTCGGTATCGAACGGCCCGCACGCCTTACATGGCTGAGATCATGGACAGGCTTTCGCCCGGCGACCCGGCACAGCGGATCGTGTTCATGAAGGCGGCGCAGGTTGCAGGTGCGACGCACTTCCTTTGGTCACGCGCTGACGCACATGAAGTGCTCGATGTGCTCGTCATTGACGAAGCAGCGCAGATGTCTCTGGCCAATGTCCTGGCAGTTGCTCAGAGCGCGAAGGCTCTGATCTTGCTTGGAGATCCGCAACAGCTGGACCAGCCCATGCAGGGCACGCATCCGGATGGCACAGGTGTCTCCGCGCTTGAGCATGTTCTTTCCGGCGCACATACGATTTCCGACGACGAGGGCCTTTTCCTGGAGGAAACCTGGCGCTTGCACCCTGAGATTTGCCGGTTCAATTCCGAGCTCTTCTATGACGACAAGCTGCACTCTGTAGAGGGATGCGAGCTGCAGGAAATCCGCGGTGGCGGGTCCCTAGCCGGAACGGGTCTGAGGTTTCTCCCTGTTGAGCATTCAGGCAATCAAAATTCTTCGTTTGAGGAGGCCGATGCCGTTGCCGGACTTGTCGAGGAAGTTTTGTCCGGTGAGCCAACATGGATTGACCGGGAAGGTCAGGAAAATCCCTTAACGCTCGAGGACATCCTGATCATCGCGCCGTACAATGCGCAGGTCTTTGAGATTCAGCAGCGCCTGCCTGGCGCGCGCGTTGGGACTGTTGACAAGTTCCAGGGCCAGGAGGCACCCATAGCGATTTACTCGATGGCGACATCGAGCCATGCTGACGCACCGCGGGGCATGGAGTTCCTATACAGTGCAAACCGCTTCAACGTTGCAATCTCGCGGGCGAAGTGTGTTGCGGTCTTGGTCGCGTCGCCAAGGGTCTTCGAGGCGGAATGTCGGACTCCGCGGCAGATGCAGTTGGCAAATGCGTTCTGCAGGTACCTGGAGCTATCTCAGAGCATCAAACGAAGATAGGAGACTATGAAAAAAATTCTTGAGGAATTGATGGATCGCTTTGTTGAAATCCATGGGGTTCAAGATCTGAACCTGCCACCTCACCAATTGGAGTTTGAGGGCGCCGTTTATACAAGGCCCCAGCCACTGCGGAACGCTCGAGGAGTTTACCTGTTTTTCCGTGATCAGGAGTGAGTAGAGCGACGTTCAGTACGAAGTCGCTTCGCTCGATCAAAACCGAAGAAATTCAGAAAGTTAGGAATTTGCCCGGAGTTCGCCGGGTGTTCTCGCGTGTCGCCAGTTTAGTAGAGACTGGTTCGCATTGGTCTCCCAGCACCGGTCTCTTTCTATCCGCGCTCCACCTAAATCGAGACGGATTCAAAAAGTGACGCCTTTTCAGTGCTTTGGCGGCATCAAGACTGAAGATGGGTCAAATCTCGGTGAAAATACCGGGTCAGTTCTCAGTGACAATCAACAGACAACTGTCCAGTTTTTCGGGATCACTTCAGTCCACCGGAGTGTGCGAAGGGCAGGATTTTTAGACGAATTTCCTTTTATTGAAATTTTATAATTTACTGAATTTTTAGATAGTTACGTCTCGAGTAAAAAACTGCTTACTTTTCCCTTGGAGGCGGGAGAGGGGCGAAGCTGTTGTTTTTGATTGATAAAAAGAGACATGAGAAAGCTTTTTCGTCAGCGGGCACGCCCTACGTTCAGGCGTTTCGCAGCTCTTTCGGATACCGCTTTAGCTCCTGCCACTCAATTGTGGCAGGGTCGGGTTGGCTAACGGGTTTCGTGCTGAAAGAGCCGTTTCGGTTTAGAACAGGGCTAGGCGCATCCGTGTGCCGTCTGATCGTGATTTTTTTATTTTTCGCATTCGTAGTTTTTCCCTCATCCGCGTCTGCTCAGACGACAGCACAGTGCTATAATTCCGCGAATGTCGGCACAGTCGGTCAGGCCGGTTGGGCCGGCTGCGCGGGGATGCTTATCGTCGATGACGCGACGCTGCGGGATGCGACAGGCACCGGAGACAATAGCTTTGCTATCACCTCGGGCGGCGTAACTTACACGTTTGCTGACGACGGTCTCAACGTATTCACCGGGCAGGTGACGGATATGAGCAGTCTATTCTACGCGACGTCGTTTAATGGGGATATTGGGTATTGGGACACGTCGAGGGTGACGAATATGACATCCATGTTCGCAAATGCCGCCGCCTTCAACCAGAATATAGGGGGGTGGGACACGTCGAGCGTGACGGATATGACATCCATGTTCGCATTCACCTCCGCGTTCAACCAGAATATAGGGGGGTGGGACACGTCGAGCGTGACGGATATGACATCCATGTTCTATAAAGCCACCGTCTTCAACCAGAATATAGGGGGGTGGGACACGTCGAGCGTGACGGATATGCTAGCCATGTTCTATCAAGCCTCCGCCTTCAATCAGAATATAGGGTATTGGGACACGTCGAGGGTGACGAATATGCAAAGCATGTTCTATAAAGCCACCGTCTTCAACCAGAATATAGGGGGGTGGGACACGTCGAGGGTGACGGATATGAAAGCCATGTTCGCAAATACCGCCGCCTTCAACCAGGATATAGGGGGGTGGGACACGTGGAGCGTGACGAATATGGGTTGGACGTTCCAGAATGCCACCGCCTTCAACCAGGACCTCTCGAGCTGGTG
>Ga0228670_1001021_pt1 | contig 13376 bp, 7 predicted proteins | sample 85DmetaG_FD_182785 | JGI IMG/M metagenome (GOLD analysis project Ga0228670, IMG submission 182785) | Seawater microbial communities from Monterey Bay, California, United States - 85D | ecosystem: Environmental > Aquatic > Marine > Coastal | place: USA: California | collected 2016-10-13
ATAAATTCTCCAGTTGCAAGATATCTTACATCCGCAACCATCTTTTTTATTATTATCTAACCCTTCATTTTTTGAACAACAAATATACCCAGAGTTTTTTAATTCGAAATTTATAATTTCTTCTCCATCGGGGTTAAATGTTATTGTCTTATCAAAATCTTCATAAAAAACTGATGTCCCATTCCCTATTGCTCTACAACATTCTCTGGAAACAAATGGTGATTTTTTTGTTTGATTTATTAAATTTCCATTTATATCATAAACCTTATAAAACCAAATGTAGTGTAAGTCATTAACATTAAAATTGTAACTATCGAACTTATCTAAACATTTATTTGAAACGCTAATTGGTTCGTCATCACATTTCGTAACATCGATTATCAATGCTTCATCGTCTTCTTCTACTGTACAACCGCAATCAGTTTCTTCTAATATGGGACATGGGTCCGTTATTAACTTGTTATTTAATACAACAAAGTCACTTAAATCAATACCAGTTTCACTTTGAACCTCTATATATAAGTTTCCGATGTAATCATTCATTACACCATTATTGTAGTTAGTAAAAACGTTTTTTTCTGTGTTACTTACAGTGGTTGATGTTATTGTGAATGGCGTAAAATTAGGTATTATATTTTCTAATTGATTTATATATTCTTTACCACCGTCATAGGGGCCTACGTGTGGATTATTACCTTCTAAAACGTATTGTGTTGCACCGCTTCCAGCAGTTTGTCTATACCATCCACCGCCTTTTTGGAAATACAAATCAGCAGTATCTCTAAATAATTTAGGGAACCCATCTGAATCTACATTATATAGGTCTAAATCTGTATCTAACTCATTTCTTTCTAATACAGTAAAAAACAAATCCATATCAATCGGTTCTTTAACCTTGTATATATATTCGTTAAAATTAATAAGACCATCTGGTGTGCCGATTAATTTAAAAAAGAATTCAATAGCCTTTCTTGTTCCTTTTGATTTCCAAATAAAAGCTGAATTAAGTATCAATCTCCTCCATAGCTCTAACTCAGCTTCACCTGCGGTTAACCCCCTGTTGTAACCAGCGTATGTTTGTGGGTTTAATTTTTCGTAATTATTAATTAAGTCGGTATCTAATATTGAATTTGTTAATCCCCATCCTAATGTCCTGGCTAGATATTTTACTAGTTGGTCTGGCGTATTATTTTTCTTGTCATAAGAAACTCTATTGGCGTATGATATACCATCAATATGTTTCTTTATTTCATCAAATTCTCTACCATATATCTTAAGGGTTTTATTTATCTTTTGACTTGAGTCTTCATCTACTAAAGTATTTGCAGTTGCTACAGTATCAAAATCGGATATTGATTCAGCTACTAGAAACCTAACTATTAGGTTAGCCTCTAGTTCATCTTTGGTATTGGATATATCGATTAAATCATTAACATAATTTAGATATTCACCAGTATTAAAATCTATATTGTAACCATCTGATACTGGCCAAGTTACTGTTTTTTGAGTATTGATAATTCTACCTAATTCAGTTTCTTGTTTGATATCATAGGTTGAACTATATTTAGGTGATGTTAATCTATTTAGTAAGTTATTTTCAAAACTACCTAACGAATTAAAGAATTTTTCTACAAGTATTGACTTTGGTTTTACATGGTACTCAATTTTTTTACTATTGTATTTTGTAAATGGGTCTCCCTTTACTTTTACTTTAATAGTATCATTTATTTCAGTTGTTGCAGCACTAAAATTTATGAGTTTATATTCGGTATCATCTACGAAAATAACATAATCTAAAAAGTTTACAGTTAAATTTTTTAGATTATTTTCAGTATTAAAACTATCTATAGTTAAACCGTTTTTTAAATAGTTTATATCAAAATTATTTCTTATGAAATTTGTTGGTATCTCAAAGGTAGATGAATTGGTTACATAATCAAAGTTATAATTTATAACGGTATCACCGACTATGGATGTAGAAGTGTTAACTCTATTTGGGGATACATATAAAGATGCTGGCCAATTACTTATTATATTTTCTAAGGATACCCTAACAAATTCTCTTGTTGACCCAAAGTAAGCAAAATTACATAAATCAGTCGTGTCTAAATTTAATTTAACCGTTAGATTGTCATTTATGATACTTTTCGCTTCAGTTTCTGTTAGGTTTAGGGTTTCTAAAGAATAAAATTGTGTATATTTTTTTGAACTATAAAGTCTACTAGCTCTACCTCTGTTATTTATCCTAGTTACAAAATTTCCGAACGTGGATATTGAGTTTATACCATCATTGCCTTGCACTAATTGATTTCCGACTAAATCATCAGTGAAGTTTCTGTATTCAATTCCATCATTGAAAAATACTCTTTGTGCATAACCAACAACTTTAACTCTATCGCTCATTTAATTAAACATTTGATACATCATCGAACCCTTTGGTGAAGTCAATGTTATTAAGTCTATCTTCTTTAACCTCGAATAATGGTTTACCGTCAAATCTATCTTTAATCTCAAATAGATTGAATTGTTTGTATATATCATTATTAAAATTATATATTGTATAAATACCATCTTCAAGGCTCTTGCTTTGATTTCCAAATAAACCAATAGCTAATGATTCAATATCGTATTCAACTAATTCTACTTCTAAGACAAATGGCTCAAAAAATGTATTTTTAATTATTACCTCTTGATTTGGTGAACCAATAAATGGTATTAAATTGGGTTTAACGTTAGAGGGGGAAGATGGTGTGACGGTACAAAATACTAGTGTTGAATTGTCATTAAACCTATATCTAATCGCTTTTTGGTTAGTATTTGTTAGGTTTTGATTAACAGGTTCCGCTCTGTTATTTGAAGTAACTATTTTAAATAAATTTCTAATTTTTCTATTAGATGATGATGTATCAGTTGTTAGATATTCTATCCTGTAACCAATTAAGTTATTATTTTCAAATTTGCTTAGGAATTCAGAAATATTTGGGTCTGACGTATCAAATATTAACCCCTTTATATCTGGAAAAGCTGATAGAACACCGCAGTCAACAATCCTAGTCCTTATCTCTCTAGGTTTAAATACTATAGTATATATACCTTTGGCTGAAAATAAACTTACAGGTAACTTTAAGGTATATAACCCACCAAAAGCCTCAAGTGTGCCTTGTGCATCTGGGTTATTTATTTCTTTAAGGTTACTTGAATTTAACTTAAATGTATTAGTATTAGATGTTTCTCTATTTTCTGAATAAAAAACAGTTATATCAACATCTTCTGGTGCTACATCAGCTCCTCTAACATTTCCATAGGTTCCTACGCTCAAAACTTATTTTTTTAGTTACTGTTATTATATAATAAATATTATTATTATATTTATTTTGTTATATTATAAAAACCATTTCCATAATTTACCAAATCTGACATATTTTTTATCTCTGATAATTGTAAATGGTTCTGAAATACTGTATTTATACCTCTATCTATTAATATATCATTATCAACTGTTGGTGTAAATGTTATTCCAAATAAATATTCTTCTTTTGTTACTGCTGATAATACTGTATTTGTATCATTAAACCCTTGTGCTTTATAATAAAACTCGGTTAATGGTATCTGATAATCAGCAAAAATTGTCCCAGTTATGGTTCTACTTATACCGCTATAAGTTCTTAATAAAACTCCCTGTTGTGGTTCTGGATTTAATAAATTTATAATCTCATTTTTGTCACCATCGGTCAGATAGGTTATGGGCATCAAATTATTATTGGATATAACACTTGTAGTTAAATCAAATGAATTGCCTTGATAGTCTTCAAATACTCCCTTTTCAATATCAAATAAAGGTTGATATTTTAAATTATTATTATAAGTTGATACCTCGTCTAATCTGTCTTCAGTTAATCCACTTAAATTACCGCCTGGTATTTGATATTCAGACTTATTTTTTTGTGGATATCTGGTATATGGTTTTGATAAATCTTCTGGTACAAATGTAGTTGTATTTGGTGTACTCATGAATTGAAAAGTGTACCCACTTGAATTCAATTTATCAATTAATACACTATAGTTAACTGGTGTATCATTTTTAAGTATATAATCTAAATTAGTAGATATACCCATGTCATCATATTTTTGAGAAATAAATACATTTAGATAAAATTCATCAGCTGTTAAATCTCCATACTTGACAGTTTTACCATCAGATAAAGTTAAATCTGTATAGCCTCTATAAATGTAATCTTCTAAGTATATTTTTCTATCAATCTTTTTCATTTACGATACACTTATTTGTTGTAAATCTACCCTATATTGTGATGCGTTTACTGATATATTTTGTGTTATATTGTCTGAATAGGTATCATCTATTTTATAATAATATCCACCATCAGCTTCTCTAGTTAATAAATACTTCGTATATAGTTTACCTGTATCCCCATTATTTGTTTTTGCTAATTCATCAATGTTAATTGTTGGGTCATTGGATGACATGAATCCAGTAATTTCACCAGTTTTGGCATTAAATAGCGTTGCTCTCATGAATAATTCTTTTGGAACGGTAGGTATTATTTCATCTTTAAAATAATATATAAAATAACCTTCTGATGATGCTAATGGATTTTTTAATATATTGCCAACGCCAAAACTTAATTGTATTTGACTTGGCTGGGGTAATTCACTAATCACTGAATTTTCTTGAGCAACTGGTCTAATAGATGGGAATAATGTGTTAAAAAATAAAAGCCTTTGTGATGTACCGATATCGTTATCATAAAAATCTAATCTTAGGAATGTTTTATTAAACGAGTTCTTACTAAATCTAAAATCATCAAAATTAAATCCAACGTCTGACCATCTTGTATCGAAATTATATGTTCCGCTACTTAGTATGTTTAGTGTATATATAATAGAATCACATTCCACATTATTATCTAATATTGGTTTGCATCTTGTAACCTCATAATCAAATGTTGGGTTTATAGATTTGGCTACTTCTACATCTACAAATTTTCTATCAATCAATTCTTGTTGACCAGCAAAATCAACATTTTGTTCCATAAAAAAATTTAAGGTTGTTGCTGTGGTTCCAGACAAAATAGGTTTTCTAATTGTATATCTTTTAGCATCCATCGTCACTTAGTTTTACTATATACTTATCAGTTATTGTTTCACCAATTGGGTCTGGTGGGTCAAAATCATCACCGAATAATGTTCCAGAGTAATACAGACCATAATCAGAAAATGGGTCTTGTCTCATTGTCATGAAACAAAAATTTTGGTGAATATAATGCGCTCCGTTTGTAAATGGATAATCTAGTAAATTTCCACCTTCGAAAACACCTATATCTAATAAGTCTCTCCATAATAATCTACCATCACCTAAATCTTCGGCATAGTCTGGTACGCCCACTGTATTTGCATCGCCTTGTTCAATAAATGATGAAAATTCTCTTATCTTTATAAGATTGTGTGGTTTATATAAGTATCCTTCTCTTCTTGGGCCTTTAGGTGATGAATTGTTATAGTTTTGTTCTCTATTTTTAGTGTTAAATCTATGAAAGACATCTGCCAGTTTTTTCTCAACCAACTCAAATTTATTGTATTCAACTATGTCACCAAAAAAATCATCTGTCGTATCTAGTTTTATATTTGATTCACCTGGTAAGGGGGTGAAGCCATTTGGCCCATCAGTTAGTTTTCTTGCGTTTGATAATTGTGGGTCAGATAAATTAAATGTTATTGGTTCTAAGTCTAAACCAGATTGTACATTGTAGAATAGCCCATCACTATCCGTTTTTAAAAGTGTTAAATATAATTCACTTATTGGTCTACCTAAATTGTCTCTAAGTTCTCCCACATCAATATTTTTATTAATAACAAATTGTGCATTTTTATCATTAAAAATTGTATTACTAAAGGCCAATGGGTATAAGTCATAACTTATGTCAAAATCATATACTTTTGTAAATATTCTTGCGTAGTATTCTGATTCTTGTCCGTTAACAACTCTCTTTACCCTACCATTTATACTTCCTATTGTTACCGTTGATGGGTCTACACTAATAACAAAATAACTTTCTTTAAAATCACCATTGTCTAACCCTAATCTTTTAACGGTAAACTCTCCTTCTAATTCAGTGTTCGGCATGTCTGTTAACCTAACTCTATCACCATTTGATAAACCATGACTGACTGATGTTGCTAAACCAACCATCGGTACGCCACCAGTATTCGCTGACACACTAGATATTACTAATAACCCTCCTTTTATGGTTGGGTGTTCGTCATCTTTTTTATAAGGATAAGTTATTGTAAGTTTCCAGTTTTCGTGGTCAATATCAGTTAAGCTAAATCTTTTTCTAGTTGGTTCAATTTGATAATATTTACATGGCCCTAGTTTTGTTATGTCTCTTTCAAAAAAACCAAACCAACCATCTTTTTCATCAAGAAGTGTTTTGTAGGCTTCTTCAAATGTTAGTGTTGGTAAGCCAATTGCTTGATTACTAAATAAGTCATTTTTTAAAATAAACTCATCAAATATATCTAACCCTAAACCTTCATCTGGAATTATTTTGTCAACACCAAAGTCAGTTGGTATTGGTACAGAACTATCCATGTTCATTAATGGATTACTAAATATAGTATTTATTGTTCCTAATAATCTATATGTAGTGTTTTCTTGTCTTTCTTTATCAAATTCTCTACCAGAATTAACAACATGATTTATTTCTCCAGGTGGTAATTCTTTGATTTCACCAGAAAGATTCACATTTAAAAACGTGTCTTGATTAATATTTAGTTTTGACCTAGCTGAATTTAGTTTATGTTTTATTCTTCCTATCATTATGTTGTTAATGTTTGTGTCAGTCTTTCACAGAATGCTCCAGTATTTCCATTTATACCTTTTATTCTGCATCTTACATTTAAACCACTGTTATTGCTATAGCCAACTTCTAGAATTGATTTTCCTTGTGATATTAAATTTAATATGGTAAACGTATAATTACCAATAGTTTGGTTGTTTTGAATTTGTTGGTACGGACCTCCTGTGCTTGCTTCCCATATAAATTCATATGTATTTCCAGGTGATGGATTACCTACTGGTGTGTCTCCCCATCCACCTGTTACATTCGCTTCGAATTTAGAATCATTTGGTAAATTATAAATATTTGTAATATTAACCGCCAATACATTAACTGATTCCACAATATTTATGATATTTAATCTTTCACAAAGTGTTACAACGTCTTTTAAGTTTATGCGATATATGGCTGGTGGTAAATTTGTTATACTGTAAGAACCACTTGTTCCTGGCACAACTTGTGTAATTGTAGTACCTTGAATATCTTCATATGATATCTCAACATTATTTTCGGAAGATATATTTGTATAATTTATCTCACCATCATTAGCTCCCTTGCAACCGATATTTTTATAGTTTAGATTATAAGTTATATTTATAGGTTCGTTAATGGTAAATGTCTGTGATTGTGTATTACCCAATCCATTTGCATCTGTTACGGTAACAGAGTATGTTCCTTGTTGTAAATTAGCCAAAAATGAATTACCAGTTGATACAACAATTCCATTTGCATCGGCCCACTGAATATCAAATGGGGCATTTCCACTTCCTATTGTTAGTGTGCCTGAACCATTGCTATCACCAAAACAAGTTACATCAGCGGTTGATATAGATATTGTTAATGGTGGTAGTTCATTTATTTCAATATCTCTTATACATGTTGTGCCTCGGATATCTTCGACAATTACTTGATATAAACCAGCCGCTAATCCAGTAAAGTTATAATTTATATTGTTATTCCCTGGTTGTGGTGTTATACTTGCTGATTGTAAAGGTGTGGTATTACCCTGTATAAATAATTCTATTGTATAATTTGGTGTTCCATTAAATATGGTAACAAATATTTCACCATCTGAAAAATTAGGTGTGCTTATCGGTGTGTTTTGTATAGAACAACTAACTGGTATTGGACCAGGAACATATATTGATTTTACTGCCAATCTATTTAAACTATCAACTACCGTTACCTCATATGTACCAACCAATAAATTGTCTAATGTTTGGGTATCTGGTGAGTAGTTTGTATAACTTGTTTGTGCTGGAAATCCAATTGGACCAGTCCAATTTATATCATATGGTGATTCACCGTTTAATATTTCTATCTCCAGTTCTCCAGTTGGAGATGATGTTACATCATCATCTTGCGTTGCTTCACCTATTATAATTAAATCACTTTCCAATTCTGGTTGACATTCTGGGAAGAAGTTAGATAATATTTTATCATAACTTGTTTTTCCTTTATTTATACCAAAATAAAAATAAAAAGAACTATCACGCTCATTTAATTTGTTAATGTCTTTAACGTTTCTGAATTCATCGTATTGTGTTTCGTTGTCTCTACCAAAATCATTAATAGTGTTCTGGTCAAATTTTATTTCTTTTATTTGTGAATTACCATTTAAAAAGGCAAAGACACCTCTAACATACGTTTGTTCAACATCATTATTATCTATTTTATTATTTACTGGCGTGTTCCCTCTTTTTTCATCTAAACCAGCACCTAATTCACAAAATCTTCTTATGTTTATACAGCTAGTAAGATTTGTAAAAATAAATGCAACTGGGAAGCATCCTATATCTGCAACTAGGTATGGTTCACTAGCAGATAAAGGAGTATCAAAACCAGTTTCAATTACTTCTGAATCAGCTTTTTCTGGGTTATCTCTTTCTTCGTTTAATGATGGTATATTGAATGATGTATCAATCAAATAAGGGTATATTTTTGGAGTACCCCTCCAATTGCAATCCACCATTGAACCTAAATTAATTATGTCTGTTGCGAAAAATTTATTACCAGTGTTAGATATTGGTGCATAATAAAAAGTATTATCATTTTTTTTGATTATTCCTTCATTTGTTGCAACATTTAATCCACACTGACCTGCACTTAAATTTACGTCACAAGCATTGAAATTGGCAGGATTTATTGGTTGAGACCTGGTACAAGTGTCTCTTATGTATGTTGCTGGTGGTATTGGGCCGAATGCGGCTGGAGAATTATCTATATCGCAAAATCTATTTCTGTCATTTGAAATATCAAATTGAAAGGAATATAATGTACCATTTACCCAATCATTGTAAAAATCAAATTGAATAAGATTCAAAGTCTCTGTTAACGAACGTGCTTGACAATCTAGCCATCCAGCTGATGCATCTAATGCGGCACCTGGAGCTGGGTTATTACCAACATAAAAGAAACTATAATTTGTTGCTGTATTATTGGCTGTGATGCAAGCATCTGCATCAAGTTGGCTTTGGTCATTAATGTCATATTGTGTTGCTTGTAAAGCTACATTAAGTGTTGCAAATAAACCTATTACATAGTCTACGCCCTCACAGTCAAGATATATATATGGTATGTATGGTATCAAACCGCAATCACATGCATTAGCGCATGACCCTAAACTAAGGCACCTGGCTGGTTGTAAGCAGTATGAACATTTACATTGAAGTGTATTATTAAATGTTAATACACATGAAATATCTCCAAAAATAGCAGTGATATCACATATAACACTTAACACTCCATTTAATATTATTATAACAGCATTTATTGAATTAATAAATATATCATTTATAAGTCCTATCAATAAAACAAATATGTTTAAAAATACACATATTATTGAAAATAATGGGTTTATGTTTATACCTATTTTATTAAATGGAAATTGAAGTGCAGAACCACTGTCAACATCTTTTATACCAGTAAACTCCTCTACAAGGTCATTTGACACTGTTTGTTGTATTCTAGGTATATAATTTTTTACTGAATATATTTCATTCCAATATAAATCAGTAAAACTTCTATCTCTTGTATTTTGGTCAAAGGCATAATCGGTTAGAGATTTATTATCTGGATTATTTGGTACTAAATAACTTCCATTAGTTCCTATTATGTTAATTCTGAATCTAACTCTAGCCCTTGTTGGTATTCCTTTTTTTGGGTCATCAGTTGGTACTAGGTCACCCTCTTCTGATGTTGTAACATAATCTAAATTCATTGGGACTAAATAAGCCCATGTACCATCATTGTCTACTTTTCCACCAGGTACATCAAATCTTTCAATACTTCCATCTCTTTGCTTTCTTATCATATCGACTGTTCCAGCACCAGTTGAAAGTTGGTCGTGTTCTCCAATTCTAGGTCTAGGTAAACAGTTTTTTGTAACTGTATTTTTCCCACTATCAGTAAATATTGAACCCATGAATAATGCACTTGGATTTACACTGAATTGTAAATCTACATCATTTCTTGTTATGCCTACTTCGCATTGTTCTAAGTCACCCCAAAAAGGTTGTACATTAACACTAATTGGTGAAAACTTTTTAAGTTGACTAAGACTTGTGCTTTCTTCTCTACTTTTATATTTACTAGCTGATTTAAAATTAGTTACTGACCCACCTTGTGTGATTAACTCATATGGTTTTTGAGATAAAAATCCCATGTCTGACACATCAACTTCAGTGTGTAAGAAATGGGTACCAACTGGTAAACCAAATAACATATAATCACCAGAACCATTTGTTGTGGTTGTGAATTTATAATACTTGCAATAAATTTTTGATAGGTTATCGTTGTCTTGAATTTCTCTTTTTGAAGGGAATGTACCAATTGGTGTAAAACAATCTTCTTTACCTTTTGAGTTGTTTGGTAATAAATTGTATGGTATCCCATCTAGGTCTTTTTCAGTTACGGTTTCAAAGGGGTATAAACCAAATATTTCTGGGTCTAATTTATCTTCTTCATCAACTGGTATAAATATTGAAACTTTAGCATTTGGTACACCAACACCATTATTAACTATTACTCTACCTACTACTACTCCATAATCTGAACAAAATCTTCTATAAGCATCATTTTGTGATATTTTTAAAGAAAGAATCTCTATGAAATCAAAATTTTGATTTATATTAACTTTTAAAAATTTATTATCACCTGGCGTTGCTTTTATTCTAATATTATCAGACATTATATATTATTAAGAAATTTTTTCTGTTGTAGTTATATCTTTACTAGCAATCTTTTTAACTGCTTTCATCATTAATGATGCATCTAAATTTGAATCAACAAATATTGATTTGAACAATAAATAAATAGAAAACGGTATAACTATTACAGTCAATATTGTACCAGAAACTATAAATAACATTATTTTAGTTAATAATACTAAAAAACTTTTTACTAACGATTTATTATTTTCAATAACATTTTCACTATTGATTTGTGTTGTACTGTTACCTTTGTTTTTGTTTTTACATTTACTACATGCCATAATTTTATTTTTTTATTAATACTTTGATAAGTAAAAAAAATTAAAAAGTGAAGTTTTATTTATTTAACTCTAACGGTAACATCATTTTCTGGAAATTTTATTTCAAACATTCCAACTGGGTCACCAAATAGCGTATATTCACCTAATAAGTCTATCTGTCTAGTTTCTTCACTAATATAAGGTTGTGGTACTTCATTGGATGAGTATCTACCTTCACCTACTTTATTATAAATTCTTAAATCAACCACGTTTAATACGCCAGATACATTATTAATTTGTTCTATAAGTTGTGCGATGTATATGTTATCTCCCATTCCCCAATTTTGTATATTAAAATAATCTACTATAGTTGTTATTGTTTCTGAAATAACTTCAGATTGTGAAAATTGTTTATCCACGAATAAATCAATCTCAAACCCTAAATTATATACATTTCCATTGGTTACTTCAATGTAGTCATTTAACATTCTATAATCAGAAAGATATGTTGCTATATTATTGTTAAGTGTACTTGTTGACGTACTACTTAATTTACTATTTTCATCTAATGTTAGTGTGTATACAACTACTTTGTTTTGTTGTTCTATTACATTATTTCTAAATGGTACACCAAAATCACCAGGCATTAATGCTATTCTAGTTTTATAGTCTTCAATTGTGACACATCTTTCTTGCGCTGAAAAATTGTACCTTACTAAGTTTCTTATTTCTTCTACTGAAGGTTCATTCTTGCCACCTAAAGCTGGTAGTGGGTTTGTGACTGTTACTGAATTGATTACCTGTTGATTTGTAATGGTATTAGACCCGTTAACATTAACTATTATATTATTTATACTTGTAAGCGTATTCGGACCAATATTAGTATCTGCGCCACCACCTACTCTATAAGATATGAATAGGGTTGTATTTGGGCTAAGAGTTAAACCTAGTGAAGTGTTATTTATAAAATCACCAACTCTATCAATAAGAGCTTTGTTTACGTCAAAATCACATAGTGAACTTATGTCTTCACTACCACCGCCAAAAATAATTTTGCAGAATCCGTTATCGGTGAATTCTTTTATGAATCTATGGTCAATTCTCTTAAATTTACCAGGTTTTACGGTTGAGTTGTCACTAATTCTAGTATTATCTGCTATAAATACTATATCATCAGCAAGTGCATCTACTTCAAACCATCTGTTATCTTCATTGTAAAACTGAGCTGTTGATGGATTGGTCGTGAAATTAGTTCCTTCTAAAGCTATTATTGAATTTATAGATAATACGTTATCATCTGGAAGTACAACCTCTAAAAATGGTCTAACGTCTGAATCTGTTACAATTCTTGATTGTATTTTAGTTACACCATTTATAACTAACTCTCTTTTTGTAAGTGTATAATTAATGATATTATTGTTGTTGTCAAGATTTGGTATAACTAATCTATTGGGTACCCCACCTGTTGTAAATGGAGATGTGAAATCAATATCTTCACTAGTTTCAAATACCTTACCAGCACCACTTATTTGAGCACCTCTAGAAATAACTGGCGCATATGACACATCGAATGTATCACCTAACACTGGAACCACCACAGAAAAGTCTGCAATTGTAAGTGACGCTCTCTTGCCTGGTATTTTTAAACCGAATGTTCTTGCCATTGAAAGAATAGAACTTCTTTCTTGCGCAAAATCTATTTGCGTTTCTTGAAACATTCTATCAGTTTGAAATGATAGCATATCACCCACGGCAGCATTAAGTTCCAATAGCATCATACCTACAGAAGCGTCATTGAAATCGTTAAATATGGCTGGATAGTACTGCTTAACGAAACTTATTAATTCTTGCCTTACATCTGCAAAATTTCTACTAAAATAATTTATTTTTTTTGGCATGGATAAGTATTTTGGTACTAATATTCTTATATATTATATAAATATATAATAATCAAAAATTAAAATAAATACAGTTTTACTTATCTATATTTCTATAATTATGAAATCAGTATCAACAAAAACACCATCGGTTACTGTGTAGTCTATTCT
>Ga0228670_1001028_pt1 | contig 13310 bp, 10 predicted proteins | sample 85DmetaG_FD_182785 | JGI IMG/M metagenome (GOLD analysis project Ga0228670, IMG submission 182785) | Seawater microbial communities from Monterey Bay, California, United States - 85D | ecosystem: Environmental > Aquatic > Marine > Coastal | place: USA: California | collected 2016-10-13
ACCCCAAAGAGGTTTATTACTATCAGACAATGGAGAATCGGTACTAAAATCAGTTGGTTCTGAATCAATATTTGTAACACACCAATTGGATATATCTTGATTGAAAGCAGTTGCACTTCTAAACATTCCAGACATATCAGTCACACTACTCACATTCCAAGAACTAATATCTCCATTGAAATCTGATTTATTACTAAATGCATTACTCATATCAGTCACTTGACTTACATCCCAATCTGGCATATCACCATATTCACTATCTGTACATATTCCATTTACTGGATTAGTTGTTAAACAAGTGTTTATTGCAGTTTGAAAATTAGCGTCTGTAATGAGGGTTGGGGCATTAGGACAAGTGCCCCAAACAGGCATATTGCTTTGAGATAATGGAGAATTGGTGCTAAAATCAGTTGGTTCTGAATCAATATTTGTAACACACCAACTTGATATATTTTGATTAAAGGAAGTTGCATCAAAAAACATTTCTGACATATAGGTTACACTACTCATATCCCAATCTCCAATTGGTTGGTTGAAAGCAGTTGCATACCAAAACATTTGATTCATATCAGTCACGTTACTCACATCCCAAGAGTTTAAAGAATTATTAAAAGCAGTTGTCCCAGAAAACATATAACTCATAACAATCACACTACTCACATCCCAAGAATTGATATCTTGATTGAAAGTAATTGCTGAACCAAACATAGCATACATATCAGTTACGCTACCTACATCCCAACTACCAATGTCTTGGTTAACTGATGAAGCATAGGCAAACATTTGAGACATATCAGTTACACTACTCACATTCCAAGAACTAATATCTCCATTGAAATCTGATTTATTTTTAAATGCATCACTCATATCTGTTACTTGACTTACATCCCAATCTGGCATTGCACCATATTCACTATCTGTACATAGTCCATTTACTGGATTAGTTGTTAAACAAGTGTTTATTGCAGTTTGAAAATTAGCGTCTGTAATTGGTGTCTGTGAATATGATACTGTAGATAATATCATTATAAATAATATTATAACCTTTTTCATTATAGTTTTTAACAAAAATAATAAAATAATTAATGAAACTAAATTACTTTACTAAAATGCACAAAATAGACATTGTATTTTAGGTTATTAAAACACTATTATCTGGATAACATTTAAGAGTTTATAACATTAATTTGTTGTTAATATTATATTTATTTAAAATATATCATAAAGTTCTAAAAATCAATTAACTAAATAAATTACGTCACTTTCTGTATTGGAAAGTAAGTGTCACAAAAATTAAAAATTTTACAATAAATCTAAACGCTCCATTAATTCAGATTTTTTTGAACGACTAACAGGTACTATATCTTTTTTTATAAGTACACTATTATCCTCTATATCTATAATTTTCTTAACATTTATTATATAGGAACGATGTATCTTTAGAAATAGAGAACTTGGAAGTTTTTCTTCTATTTTCTTAAGAGTTGAATGCACTATATAATTATTATCATCAGTTCTTATGTTTATATAATCTCCATTGGCTTCAATAAGATAGATACTATGTAAATCTATTTTTATAAGACGTCTATCTATGTTTACATAAAAATCATTCTTTATTTCTGCGGTACTAGTTGAAGGAATTGAAGGTTGTAATTGACTTCTTAATTTTGTGATAGCCTTTTGAAATCTTGGCAGCTCAATTGGCTTTAATAAATAATCTACTATAAAATCATATTCAAAAGCCTCAATTGCAAATTTAGGATCAGAGGTTGTTAGAATAATTTTTATTGGCTTTTTTATTGTTTTTATGAAATCTAAACCATTAAAGTCTGGCATATGAAAATCTAAAAATACTAAATCTACCTCATTTTCATTCAAATATTTAATAGCTTCTATGGCACTTGAAAATACTCCTGAAACTTGAAGGTTTTCAGTTTGAGAACAAAGAGATTTTATAATAAGTCTTGCTGTTTTTTCATCATCAATTATAATGCAATTCATAGGGATTATATTGTTTTCAAATAATTAGAAATTGTTACTAAAATAAGATTAAAATCAGAGGCTTTGTCATTAGATTTCAACCTGAGATTGTGTTCGTATTCGTCTGCGATTTTATAACTTTTTTCAAGTCCTAAAATACTAATTTTATGCTTAATTTTGTGAACACTTTCTTCAATTTTTTTGTAATCGTTATTCTTGCAGCTCTCATGGTACTCTTTTTGTTCAACAGGAAATTCATTTTTTATGACATCTATCAATAAATCCTTGAAACTATCATCATCTCTTGCTAAACTGTTTACGTAGTCTAAATTAGGGGTTTCCATACTTATTTTTTTATTGTGAAATAAAATATTGTTCCTTTTCCAAGCTCGCTATCTATCCAAATATCACCTTCATAAAGATTGATGATTTTTTTTACAATAGATAAACCTATACCCGTTGATTTGTCACTTTTATTTAAAAAATGAAAAATTTTAAATATTTTCTTATGAAATTTTTTATCAATTCCTATACCATTGTCTTTAACTGAAAATTGATACAATAATTTTTTTTCTATAACATCTATATCTACAATACAATTTTCTTTATTTCCAAATTTAATTGCATTACTTATTAAATTTAAAAACAGTTGTTGAAACTTAGTTTTTTCACCTTTAATAATTGGTAATTTATTTAAAATATTAATAGTCGTAGTTTCAGGTATAAATAAAATTTTCTTGATATCATCAATAAGAATATTTAAGTCTATATTAGACTCGTTTTCAGATTTAAATCCAGCACTTGAATATTCTAAAACATTAGAAATTAATTGCTCCATAGTTTCTAGTGTAATTCCTATTAGATCTAAGTTTTGTTTAGTTATAGTGTCAAAATTATCTTTATTATCAGTTTTAATCCAAGAAACCAGGGCATCTATACTTCTCAAAGGAGTTTTAAGATCATGAGATACCACATGAGCATATTCTTGGAGTTCATTATTACTTAACTCCAACTCCTGAAGTAGTTGGGTGTTTTGAGCTTCAGCTTTTTCTCTTTCTCTAATATTTAAAGCTGTTTGTAATTTGATTCCTACCAGACTAGCAATACTTTCTAATGTTTTAACATGCTCTTGAGTGAAATAATTTTTATCTTTATGTTCAGAATCTATTACTCCAATTACCTTTCCTTGACTCAAAATAGGAACAGTAATTTCAGATAATCTAACTTCATCATCTACAATATATCTTTTATCTTTAGATGTATCATTTACAATTTCAGATTTGGCTGTCTTAGCTACAGTGCCAACAATACCATCGCCAATTTTAAGTATTAACCTATTTTTTATTTTATTGCCATCATCTAACTTTTCACCATAAACTGCAATTTGCTCCATGGTGTTCTGTTCATGATCTACCAAATAAATAATACAATCTTTAGAGTCAAGATATTCTGCAATATTATTTACAATCTCCCAAGCAATTTGGTATACATCTGTAATTCCCAATATTGATTTTGTTAGGTTGTTAACCATATCAATAATCAGTGTTTTTTCTCTATCTGATGTAATGTCTTCAACCAATACAACTTGATTCTTAATTCTACCTTCTTTATCTCTTACTGAATTAATGTTTGTTTTTGCCCAAATTACTGAACCATCTTTTCTCCTGTATCTTTTACTAAAAGAAAGAGTATCAATTTCTCCTGTTTTTATTAGATCAAAACCATTCTTTACCTCTTTGAAATCTTCCGGTATTAAAATATTTTTAATTCTAAGGCTCTTAAACTCTTCATCAGAATAACCAAGCATCTTTTGAAAAGTTGCATTTGTTTTTACAATTTTATCAACTTGAGTTAAAACTATTCCAACTGGTGCATTGTTAATAATTACATCTAATTCACTTTTTTGTTCCTGTATAAGTTCTATGTTTCTTTTAGATTCAGTAATATCTAGATGAATACCAATTGAGCCTAAATAATCTCCATTAAGATTTAAATTAGGAGCACCGCTTATTAACCAATCTTTTTCTTTACCTAATTTATTTTTAACTTTTAACTCGTAAGAGCCTGAAATACCGTTTATACGATTTTTATTTTGTTTTGTTAAAAAATGCCTATCAGATTTTGAAAGAAAAACTTTTTTCGCTTTTTTTCCAATTAATTCATTTTCTGAATATCCAGACATATCCGAAAAACATTGATTAATCATTAAAATTTCATCATCCTGATTCACCTCAACTAATCCAAGATTCATATTGGCAATAATACTACTGTATTTTTCTTTTTGACTTTGTAAAATTTTATTGTGTAATTTTCCTAATGTAATATCTCTAAAAGTCCATAGATGACCATTATACTCATTCCCATTTTTAATAGGAATATAATCTCTTTCAATGGTGGTACCATCTTTCATAATGAGTTCATCCCCTAAAACTTGTTTTTTACCCCTTAATAATTCATCTACTCTGGTTACAAAATTTTCCGGATCATTAAATAAGTGTTTAGTATGTAAAGTGGCTTCAGAACAATTTAGTCCTATCAAACTTTTGGGTTTTAATTTAATTTTAAATAATTTACAAAATTGATTGTTTGTTAATACAATGTTTCTGTTTTCATCTTCCAGTAAAACACCACTATATAGATTCATAATAAGTGAAGAAAGTCTATTTTTTGAATCTATTAATAAATCCTCTGCTTTTTTTTCTGAGGTAATATCTCTAATAATACCTTGAGCAGCTATTGGAATATTATTTTTATCAAAAATAAGTGTAGCATTAATTTGCACCCATTTTATTTCTTTAAGCTTAGTAATTACCCTAGAGGTGAAATTTGTAAAATAACCCTCTGTTTTTAGAGTGTCAAAAGAATTATATGTGTAATCATAATCTTTATGATAAATTAAATTAGTTACATTAAACTTTTCTTTTTTGATATCATACCCAAAAAGGTCCACTGCAATATCATTCATTTTTAAAACATTCCCAGATAAATCAATAACCAAGTAAGCATCATTAATGTTTTTAAAAACTCCTTGCAACTGACTAGATTTTTCATCTAAAAGCCCCTCCAACTTAAGATTAGTTTTCTTTAGTTTTTCAGATAGAAAATATAAGTGCCTAGATTTTTCATCAAGAATTTCTTCAGCAGATTTTCTTGCAGCTTTTTCTCTTTCTAGAGCTCTTTGAAGTATGTCAATTTTAGCTTGACTCATTTAATTTCTTAATAATAAACTTAACCTCCGAGCCATCATTTTTTATCTTATCAAGGATAATAGTGGCTTTAGAATTAAAATGTTCAAAGGTTTTGTTCATTAAACCTAATCCAAAATGATGCATAGATCTACTAGACTTATAGATCATAATTAATGAATTTTCTGTTTTTTTCTCTACTATAAAAGTAGGTAATTCAGCATCATTATAAATTTTCTTAACTTCTACATGTATATGATTTTCTATAGAAGCTAGCATCTCTATTGGATCTTTAAATGATGATAAAAGGTCTGTATAATTAGTTTTTATAACATTAAAAAAATACTCTCCATAAATTAACAGTAAATTATCTTTAGATATACCCGTCTGTAGCTCGAGATTATGAAGTAATTGTAACATCTCTGAGAAACTATAAGTACCAATAGAGGTATAACTTCCTTTAGATTCAAGTTTTGATTGTGAAATTATCTTATCAACCATTTCTAAACCAAATTTATTCTCTATTAAATCAAGAAACTCAGTAAATACAATGCCTTTCATGTATTAGAAAAAATAAATTCATTATGAGTCCAGTAATTTAAAGTAGCTTTTATTTTCTCAACATAATCATCATACTTTAGAGGCTTCAAAATGTAACCGGAAATTCCTAATCTATAGCATTCTAATACATCTTTTTGATTGTTAGAGGTTGTAAGAATAATCACAGGGATATAACAATAGTTACTGTTCTTTTTAAGAATAGATAAGAAATCAATGCCACTTATTTTTGGCATATTTAAGTCTAGTAAGATAATATCTGGAAAAACAGCTTTAGATTCAAGAAGTGATAAAGCTTTTTCGGCATTTTTTGCCTCAATTACTTTATGATGAAGATCTAATAAAGTAATCGTTCTTCTTATTTTCATAATTTCAATCATATTATCTTCAACCAATAATATGCTTAAAACCTTTTTCATATTTATAAATTTAGGGAAACTTATATTACAATATTATAAAGAACAAATATAAATTAATTATTTTAAGCGTCCAATAACTTAAAAGTATCGATGAATTACATAAATCTAACGATTAAAAAAAATGAGTTGAATGAAAGATTTAAGTAAAAAAACACTATTTGATGAGGAAATTTTTCAACTCTTGATAATTAGAAACCGATATTGCAACTTTTTCTTTACTCATAACTTGCCTAATTTGGTAAGGAATTTCTACATCTACTGAAAGAGTTTCTTCTACAATATCTAAAAACTTAACTGGATGCGCAGTTTCTAAAAAAACACCAAACTCATTTGTTTCTAGACCATGTTTTTGTAAACCTAGATAACCAATTGCACCATGTGGTTCAGAAATATAATTAAATTTATCATGTATGTTCTTCATCATTATTTTAGTTTCATCATCTGAAAAACTATACGAAGAAAAAGATTTTTTTAAGCTAGACAAGTTATTATCAAATAATTCTTGAATTCTAATAAAGTTACTTGGATTACCAACATCCATAGCATTTGAAATAGTAGCTTTTGATGGTTTTGGGTCATAATTCCCATTTAATAAATATTGAGGAACGGTATCATTTATATTTGTTGAAGCTATAAAATGCTTTATGGGTAATCCTAATTTTTGAGCTAACAAACCAGCACAAATATTTCCAAAATTTCCGCTAGGAACAGAGAATACAATATCTTTATATTGTTTACTAACTTGCTTATAGGCAAAGAAAAAATAAAACATTTGAGGCAGCCATCTAGCTACATTTATAGAATTTGCTGATGTTAAATTTCTAGAAATATTTTTATCCAAAAATGCCGATTTCACCATTTCTTGGCAATCATCAAATACTCCGTCTACTTCAAGAGCAGTAATATTATTTCCTAAAGTAGTTAGTTGTTTTTCTTGAATTTCACTCACCTTCCCTTTAGGATACAAAATCACTACTTGAACTCCTTTTGCATTCAAAAATCCGTTAGCAACAGCACCACCAGTGTCTCCAGAGGTTGCAACCAATACAGTAATATCTTCCGTTTTACCCCGGTTAAAATATTCTAAGCATTGAGACATAAATCTTGCACCCACATCCTTAAAAGCCATCGTAGGGCCATGAAATAATTCTAAAGAACCAATATTTTGATCTAGATTAACAACAGGAAAATCAAAAGAAATAGTTTTTTTGATAATCTCTTTAAGGATATTAGCCGGAATTTCATCTCCAATAAATTGTTTGATAACTTCATATGCAATTTCTTCATTAGAATAGTCACTAATATTAGTTATAAAGTCTTCAGAAATTGGAGTAATTTCTTCAGGAAAATACAATCCCCTATCTGGTGCGATTCCATTTTGAACTGCCTTTTTGAAAGAGGTCAAAGGTGATGAATTATTTAAACTATAATATCTCATACTTGTTTATAAAATTTTAATTCCTTGTTGGTTAATTTTTGATACATGAATATCATAATCTATGTCTGTGTTGTTGTAAATTTCTGCCATCGTTTTACCAACAAACTTAGCAGTTCCCTCTCCTTTACTTAGTGCAAAAATGGAAGGTCCTGAACCGGAAATACCAGCACCTAAAGCACCTGCTTGCAGAACACCTCTTTTAACTTTATCAAATTCTGGAATTAAAACTAAACGATTAGGTTCTATAATTTTATCATGCAAAGATCTTCCTATTAAATCATAATTATTAGTGTATAATCCACTAATTAAACCACCAAAATTACCCATTTGAGTCACCATTTTTTTTAGTGATACTTGATTTTTTAAAACAGCCCTTGAATCTGATGTTTTCACTTCTATTTGAGGATGAATAATAGTCACGTATAAATCATTAGGAGAATTAATTTTTAAAACATCTAGTGGTTCATAACTTCTAACCAAGGTAAAGCCTCCAAGAATTACTGGTGATACATTATCTGCATGTTCTGTACCACTAGCTAATTTTTCTCCTTGCATTGCAAAATAAATTAACTCTTGTTTAGAAAATGGCTTCCCTAATAATTCGTTAATTGCAAATACGGCACCAGCTGCACTTGCAGCACTACTACCTATTCCACTACCTGGTTTTATTTTTTTATATATTTCTATTTCGTAACCAACAGAGGCATCTACCTGTTTAAGTAATGCTAAACCTGCAACACCAGCAACATTTTTATGTGTTTCTAATGGCAGTTTCTGACCTGTGATTTTGGTTAACTTTATACCTTTTTCAGGAACCTCTCTAACAATCATTTCATCTCCAACAGTATCCAAACAAAGACCAAGAATATCAAAACCACATGAGATATTAGCTACTGTAGCTGGTGTAAATATTTTAATTTCTTTCATCTTAAAATTTTCTAATTAGTTTCATATACCCTACAAGTTTCCTGTTCTAATAACATCTGCAAATATACCAGAAGCTGTAACATCCGCTCCAGCACCAGCTCCTTTTATAATTAAAGGTTGCTCAGAATACCTGTCTGTATAAAATAACACAATATTGTCGCTACCCTCTAAATCGTAAAATGAGTGAGAAGAATCAATTTCTTGCAAACCAACGTTAGCTTTTCCATCTTTAAACTCTGCCACATACTTTAAACGACAGTTCTTTGATTCTGATTCCAAAAATAACTGTTGAAATTGAGATTCATCTTTCTCTAATGAAAGATAAAAATCAGCATTATTTTTAGTATCAAGACTTTCTTTTGATAAAAATGAATTGTTTTCTATATCTTCTAATTCTAAATCAAAACCACTTTCTCTGGCTAAAATTAAAATTTTTCTAGCCACATCGATACCGCTAAGGTCTATTTTTGGATCTGGTTCGGTATATCCTTCAGTAGCGGCTTGTTTTACTACTGAAGAAAAAGTTGTTGATGCATCAAACTTATTGAATACAAAATTTAAGCTTCCAGAGAGTACTGCTTGAATTCTATGAACTCTATCTCCTGAAGCAATTAAGTTCTTAAGTGTATCAATAATAGGCAAGCCAGCTCCAACATTAGTTTCATAAAGAAAAGAAACATTTGATTTTCGAGAAACATTTTTCAAAGTATTGTAGTTTTCAGAACTAGAAGCACAGGCAATTTTATTGCAAGTTACCACTGCAATATTTTGACGTAAATAGGCTTCATACATCTCTGAAACATGTTGATTGGCAGTAATATCAATAAAAATACTGTTTCTCAGGTTTAGCTGTGAAACTCTAGAAAAATAAGTGTCAATCCCTGCCTTTTCTCCATTGTTTAAAAGTTCTTTCCAATTAGATAAATCTACACCATTTTCATCAAAAAACATTTGTCTAGAATTAGAAATACCTATCACTCTAATCTTTAACTTTAAATTTTCTTTAATATATTTTTTTTGTTGATTTATTTGAGCTAAAAATCTCTCTCCTACATTACCTACTCCTGTAATAAAAAGATTTAATTCTTTAACTCTTTCTTCAAAGAAACGCTCATGTAGTGTATTTAAAGCTTTTTTTGCTTCTAGCTTATCTATTACAGCAGAAATATTTTTTTCTGATGCACCTTGAGCTATTGCTCGAATATTTATGTTGTTCTTACCTAAAGCACTAAACATTTTACCACTTAACCCATGATAATTTCTCATGTTATCTCCAACTAAGGCTATAATACACAACTGTTTTTCAATTTTAACGGGTTTTACCTTTTGCAATTTAATTTCATATTCAAAGATCTCATCAATAATAGTTTTTGCTTTAGAAGCGTCATCGTCAGAAATTGCAAGACATATAGATAATTCTGAAGAAGCCTGAGTAATTAAAATAATATTAATTTGATGTAAGTAAAGTACTTCAAATAAACGTTTAGAAAAACCAGGAACACCAACCATGCCATTACCTTCAAGAGTTACTAAAGAGATATCCTCTATGTGACTAATCCCTTTTACTGGTTTATTTATACTTGTTTCTTTGGTAATTAAAGTACCTGAATCTTCTGGTTGAAATGTATTTTTTATAACTATAGGAATCTCTTTACTTAAAACTGGTTGAATAGTGGGTGGATAAATTACTTTTGCTCCAAAATGAGATAATTCCATAGCTTCATGATAAGATATGTGATCAATTACAGATGCTTGTTTTACAATAGATGGGTTAGCTGTAAACATACCACTTACATCTGTCCAAATTTGTAATTCCGAAGCATTTAATGCAGCAGAGATGATTGATGCTGTAAAATCTGAGCCTCCTCTTCCTAGAGTGGTTGTTTTTCCATGAATGGTTCTAGCTACAAAACCCGGAAGAATAGTCACTTTCTGTGATTTGTTAGAAAAATATTCTTTACAATTTTTAAATGTAGCAGGAAAATCAACAACAGCATTGTTATAATTATCTGATCCAACAATTAATTCTCGACTATCTTTATAAACTGTAGCAAAATTTTCGTTAGCAGCTTTTGCAATGATGAAAGAAGATAGCAATTCACCAAAACTTGAAACCTTTGCCAACGTTTTTGGACTTAATTCTCTGAGTAAAAAACAACCTTCGTATATAGTTTCTAACTGATTAAACAATTGTTTAATACGGCTATTTACTTGGGTTTGACGTTTTATTGGTATCAAATCTTTAACAACCTTAAAATGATGATCTTCTAATTCTTTTAGAATTTTAAGATATTCTTCATTCTTTTGCGCTGCCAATGTAGCCCCTTTAATTAGGGCATTTGTTGTTTTACCAAAAGCCGAAACTACAACTACCACACTTTGTTCTGCAGATGAATTAGCTACAATATTTATTACTTTTTCTATGTTTTTTGAATTGGCGACTGATGAACCACCAAACTTTAATACTTTCATTTTATAAAAGTTTTGAGAAAATTTATATAGATTTTTCGATGCTATCGAAATTCGAATTATTAACCTGTTTTATATGAAAAAAATATACCCCTAAAGGGTAATAGTAGAAATGAAAATAATCACAAATAAATTGACTATTTTATTGTTTTGTAGTGTATTAGTTATATATCCTATAGTTTGTATCACAGATCAAATGTATAACTTAAATTTAGTTGAGAAAAAAAAAAGTAGTTTTACAGAGTACTTTTATGAATCTGATAAAATCACCTATCAATATTTAGGGAATATTTATTTTTTATGATTTCTCCTATGGGTTTATTTTGAATATTACTTTCTAACCAGGAGATAATATCTAGATATAAGAAAGCTCTACTCTCATATGGGTCATCTTCAAAAGTTTTTAGTTTTGAATGTAATTTTATAAACGCCTTTTTAATGTCTTGCGGATAAATATTTTGAAGGCTTTTAATAAACTTAATCATTTCTTTTTGAACCTCATGTAAATCATTCATTTTAAGTAAAAACTTATAAGTACTTTTAAGTAAAGTATCAATATGATAATCGTATCCGGCCTCGTAATGTGCAAATAAGTTTAAGATCCTGGAAAAACACAACAAGTCTTGCCTCATAGATAATGATTTATTCGAAATAATTTTATCTAAATAAAAGATACAGGTATCATTATCTCCTGAACCAAAATACATGCTTGCAAATTTGTAGTAGAAGGTCATCACATGGTGTTCATCTATTCTATTATTAAATAAAACCAATTGTGAATCAATTTTGGGAATAATATTTAAACCCTCATCAAAATTTCCATCTGTAAAATATAAATTTATTTTGTGAAGATTTATGTACAAAAAACTTAGAGCCTCAATATTGTTATCTTTGGGAAATCCATCACTAGTTATAATTTTCTCTAAACTTAAAAGTGTTTTTTCAAAACGTTTTTTTCTTCTTATAAAAAAAAGAGATTCTAATAAATAATTATTCCCTTTTAAAAAAAATACTGGATGTGAGTTAATCATTATTGGGTTCTCGTAAAACAAAGTCACCCATTTTGATGCGTACTTATAACAATTTAAAAAATCTTGAGTTAAAAAACTATACCATAAGTAAGCTTTATATAACCATAATTTTTCTCTAAAACCCAATTGACTTATATCATATTTTGGCAATCTTTTGTAAAAATAATTTTTAATGTAACTATTCTCTTCTTTATTTTTAACGTATCCAGATTTTAAAATTATACTGTAAAGTTGAAGTGATAAATTAGATAATTTACTAGCAACCACGTTTAAAGCACTTAACTCTTTGGCTTGAATTGTTAGTTCATCAGCTCTATTACTTATACTTCTGGTAATATACTGAGATTCAATAACCTTTTCTAATTCAACAACTTCGTATGCAAGATTTTTTTCTTCATTTAAAATAGCAAACTCTTTAGCTTTTTCAAGAATTTTAAGACTTTGTTTATACAATCCTTTGTGGTATAAAATTGAAGCAAAATCTAGTTGCTCTCTAATTTGAGAACGAACATTTTGATGTGATGGACTCAATTTTAAACTTATTAGAATTTGCTTATATAAGTGTGCTTTAACATTTGCTAATTGCTGTTTTTTAATTCCGCCCTTTTCTAAAATAGAAATTTCATTATATGTAATCGCTTTGTCTAAAAAATTGAATAAATTTAAAAACTTAGAATCAGTATTTACCCCCAATCTCCCTACATACAATTTAAATTGTCTTTTTTCAGATTTCGAAAGCGATTTAACTAATTGAAATAAATTATCTTTTTGAGATTTAGTCATATTTAAAATAATCCACTAAGTTGTTGTTTATTAGATTTTTAAGCATTAATTATCTTGTTGAACATCGTAATAATATAAAATTAAAACAAGTCTAAGAGCTATCCAAAATATAAATTCGTAAGGCAATACAAAAATATATTTTAATAAATGTCAGATACCACCATTCAAATTTTTGACACAACATTACGAGATGGAGAACAAGTGCCTGGTTGTAAGCTAGATACAAACCAGAAAATAATTATCGCAAAGCGCCTCGATATTTTAGGTGTAGATGTTATTGAAGCAGGATTTCCAGTTTCTAGCCCAGGTGACTTTAAATCTGTTGAAGAAATTTCAAAAATTGTTAAAAATGCTTCTGTTTGTGGACTTACTAGAGCAGTAAAAAAAGATATAGAAGTTGCAGCTGAAGCCCTAAAATATGCTAAAAGACCAAGAATCCATACAGGTATTGGAACCTCAGAATCTCATATTAAATACAAATTCAACTCAAATAAAGATGATATTTTACATAGAGCTTACG